>ENA-ORMS01001703-ORMS01001703.1-human-gut-metagenome-genome-assembly--contig:-NODE-1703-length-17241-cov-4.889387_pt1 | contig 17241 bp, 7 predicted proteins | sample MGYA00242104_ERZ508997 | MGnify/ENA primary metagenome ERZ508997 (study PRJEB26280, sample SAMEA2338704) | human gut metagenome | biome: human gut; feature: human-associated habitat; material: faeces... | reverse complement strand
GACGGCGCCGCCTTCGGCGGCATCGTGCAGGCGGGCGCTGCAGGCGGTACCGTTGAGGTGCAATCTGGCGGCAAATGTGAGCAATCCCTGCAGATCGGCGCGAGGGCGACCTATGGCGATACGACCACCATCCTGCCGCTGAACGGCCGGGTGTGGAACGGAATGCGGCTGGTGACACTGACACCGGGAAAGAGCTATACGGCGCTTTCCGGCGATGCGTGGACGCTGGCGGACTATACCGTTACCAGCTACACCACCGGCAGTATCAGCTCGACGGATAAGACAGACACCACGCAGACCCACGGGCCGGAGACGGTGCCTGTGGCGCAGACCATGCACGGCGTGTTTGCCCTGCCGCCGTGCAGCCATACACTGGAGAAGGAGAACGCCGTGGAGCCCGCGTGTACCGCGCCCGGTCACGCGGCGTATTGGGTGTGTACCACCTGCGGTGCGTGCTTTGCCGACGACAAGGCCGTGCAGGAGATCGACCGGGATCAGTACCGCATTCCCGCCACGGGGCACAGCTTTGGCAGCTACAGCTTCAACAACGACGCCACCGCCGTCCTTGACGGGACGGAGACGGCGCGGTGTACCCGCTGCGCGGCCACGCATACCCGTACAAAGACCGGCACCGTTCTTCGCCCGGAGCGAAGCGGCGCGGGGCACTCCACCTATCTTCTGCTGCCCCGTTGATCGGGCTGAAAACCGCAATAAATGTGCAGATGCACACTTATTATAAAAAATTTTTAGGAGGATCAAAATGAAAAAAGCTATTTTGTCCGCAGCGCTTGCGTTGGTCATGCTTTTGAGCATTTTCCCCGCAACCGCATTCGCCGAGGGGGCCACTGAGAAGTTCTATTTCGGTGTGACTTCCGGTAACACCACTGTGGATGCCACGGTCGACAGTAACTACAATGTCGTGGTGAAGCTGCCTGCCGACGCCACGGGGAACACCAACAGCGTGACTGTCACTGCGCGGATGACCGACGTGGCGTCTCTGGGCGTGACTGGTACCCGCACACATACCCTTACGCTGAATACCGGTGCTGCACTGGGTGAGAATGAGGTAAACCTTGCCACTTGGCTGAGCAGTGCCTACAACTTTACTGGCGGCACAATCAATGCCACCATCGATGGCAAGGCGTGCATCTATACGTTCGGCAAATACGAGAATGGCCAGATCGCTGCTACCACCGACACCGAGGCTGCCCGCGCTGCCTGGCATGCACTGACCAGCTACATCACCGCCGGCACACAGGCGACGGATGACAGCTATATCCTCATTGCCAAGGATTCCTATGCCAAGATCGGCACGGAGTATCTTCGCTTTGAGGACAACGCGGGCGATATGAAGCTGGACAACTTCAGTAACATGAGCACCATGGACGCGACGATCCGTGAGCATGTGAAGCTGGACACCTGCACGGATCAGGGCAACACCATCACCCTGTACGTGGGCAAGGGCACTACGCTGGCCGTTGGCTCCAGCGTTGCCACGCTGAACAAGGGCTGCACTGTCACCATCATGCCTACAGGTGAAAATGCTGATCTGGGTGGCTTGAAGACCGCCCTGTCCAGCCTGCGTAATGCAGCGAACGCTACTGACATGGTCAAGACGATGGTCACGGCCTTTAACAACGTCATCGGCGTGGTGGACGCGGCTGAGAGTGTCAATGTCAACTTCGTGTTCGACAAGGATCCCACGCCTCCCACTCCGTCCAGACCCTCCAGCGGCGGTTCCTACTCCGTTGTGACCAAGGATATGCCTCTGGTTCGCTCCGGCAGCCGCGGCGAGGATGTCAAGACCCTGCAGGCGCAGCTGAACGCGCTGGGCTATGACTGCGGTGCGGTGGACGGCATCTTCGGTGCCAAGACCTACAACGCCGTTGTGAAGTTCCAGAAGGATCGCGGCCTGGCTGTTGACGGTATCGTCGGCAAGAACACCTGGGCGGCGCTGGGCGTGACCGGCACCACCGTGGTGGAGACGCAGACCGCCTCTATCACCAGCAACATGCCGCTGCTGTGCCGCGGCAGTATCGGCGAGGCCGTTAAGACCCTGCAGACCAGACTGAACGCGCTGGGCTATGACTGCGGTACGGTGGATGGCATCTTCGGCATCAAGACCTACAACGCCGTCGTCAAGTTCCAGACTGCCCGGGCGCTGGCCGTGGACGGCATCGTGGGTGTGAACACCTGGGGCGCGCTGGCCTGATCGGGCAGCCCCATCCGCTCTCTGCATAAGGAGATATCTCCGTGAAGAGTGCTGCGTAAAGCGCTTCTGCACAGGGGGTATCGCATGGCGATACCCCCTGTGTGCTTTCTGCTTCTCGCGGCACTGCGCGCGCCGCAGTGCCGCGAGAAACAGAAAACAAAATCGGAAATTAAACGAAAAAAATATATACAAAGGAGAAAGAGACAATGAAACGTAACCTTTGGAAGCGAACAGTCTCCCTGCTCATGAGCGTGGTGATGCTCATGAGCCTGATGGTCGTTCCCGCGCAGGCGGAGGGGACGGGTGCGCCCGCAGACGCGGAGGGAGCGCCTGTACAGGCGTCCCAGCAGGAGGCTCCTGCTGCCGCTGCCGGAACAGGCACCGTCTCCGGCGACTTTGTGGAGATTGTCACCGAGTGCCCGGAGGGGGTGACGGTGGAGGTTAAGAATAACGGAGGAGACCAGAATCAATTACTGCAAAATGAAGCAAAAACGAAATGGTTTTTGAAGGCAACACAGGATACCGAGCAGCCTTTTAGCCCAGGACTGGCAATAACCGTTACGATCGACAAAACCGTTGCACGGGGTGATTATGCGTTCATTTTTGACTATGCGGTCGAAACGAGTGCGAGTGTGAAGAACAACTTTGGTGTCGCAAATAGTGATTTGACAATTGATAAGACGCTTTATGGCGCAAGCGAAAAAGTCAATATTGAGACATCGCCGTTTCAAACAGAGGCCATAAATCTGAAGGAAAATGGCGATATAATTTCTATTAACTATAGAGATTATGCGGATAACGGGGTGGATTCTGGGTATTTGGCTAATGTTCGTATCGTTAAACTGGAGAAAACGAATTTTACTGTAACCATACCGAATGGCGTTACCGCCACTTACTCTGATAATGGCAAGGATCCGGTGAGCTTAATTTCAGGAACGCAGATAGAAGTGGCGCAGACGCACGACGTGAAAATCACAGCAACGATTGGTGCGGAAAACAAGTGTATGCAGGGCTTCTACCGCAGCGGCGACACTGTCCGTTTGAGCCATGAGAACGAATATACCTTTGTGGCCGATGCGGATCCTGCCAATAACAAATACGAAGTAAGAATTATGGATACCGAAACCGAGTTTGCGGGATATGAAAATCTAACCGTAAAGACTGAAGGAACGCTGGGCTGGACAAAGCTGGCGGACGGCAGTCTCGCTTCCGGCAATCAGATGATCGCAGGCTCCGGCTCGCCGCTTTCCATCATGGCAAATAAAGCGGGTACCTTAATGCTTGACTACAAGGTCTCCTCGGAAAAGGCGAATGGCGGCTTTGAGGACGGTTGGGGATCACTTGTGGGTGATGGACTTCTCTACGCGAAAGGAGTTGCCCCGAAATTCTACGTTGATGAGTGGGATGGTGCCTTAGTAAGTGAGGCGTGGGATAATGCAGGTGTAATGAACAATTTTTCCGGCATCATGACAAAGTGGGAGACACTTGCCATTCCTGTGAATGTCGGAGAAACCGTTTATTTCCTGTTTTGCAATGATGCGCCGTGGGATGGTGAAACTTTCGCTGGCGAAGACACCGCGTGGATCCGGAATATTTTCCTGTCCAGCGGTAAAAGCGTGACGGTAAGCGTCGCAGCGGACAAGGCGGAATACGGCACCGTCAGCGGTGGCAGCTTGAATAAGCCTGTTCCTGAAGGCTCCAAGCAGACCTACACCGCCACGGCTCAAAACGGCGGCCAGTTCTACGGCTGGTTTGACGGCAGCAGCGGCAAGCTGCTGTCGCGGGAGAACACCTATACCTGCGTGGCCAAAGAGGGGATAAGGCTGGTTGCCAAGTTTGGCAATTACGAGGCGTGGAACATGGACACGGGCGAGATGGGCGAGCTTGCGCCTGTGGTGAAGGGAGCACGCCCCGGCGACACGGTGCTCTTGCTGAAGGATACGACTGTTTCCGACGATACCGTTGTTCGTGAGGGCGTGACGCTGGTGGTGCCCTTCAGTGCCAGCGATGAAACCGGCTATCAGATGGGAACGACTGCATGCGCCCGTCCTACCATTGCAACCCGGAATGCTTTCCGTAAGCTGACCGTGGAAGTAGGCAAGACCCTGACGGTGAACGGTACCCTGATTGTGGGAGGCGTACAGCACGCGAAGGATCAGAATGCCCAAGGTCAGACCTCCGGCGATTACGCGGAAATCGTCTGCAATGGCACAGTGCAGGTGGCTAACAGTGGTGCTCTGACGGTGTATGGCAAGATCACCGGCAGCGGTACCACCCGTGTGGCCAATGGCGCTACTGTCAAGATCCCCTATCTGGTCACCGACTATGCCGGAGGTACCAATACGGACGCGCTGTATGGCGCCAAGAGCTTCCCCTTCGGCCAGTACGCCACCATCAATGTGCAGAACACCATGGTGGTGGAGGGAGGCGCATCCGTGGTTGGAATGACAAGCCTCTTTTTCTTTAGCAGTATACATCAGCAGAATATTGATCTGATCGGCACCGCCAGCGGGCTGATCTATCTGCCTGTTGGCTCCACCCTGACGGCCACCTATGACGCCGGTAAAGCGGTAAAGACGACGGTTGGCAACATCGATTTGCAGGATTTTGGTAAGACCACCCTGACCATTTCCGGAGGCGCTACCGGCGGAAAGTTTGACCTGAGCGGCTATGGCTCCACGGGGATGTATTTAAATATTCCCTATACCTATGATCTGGTATTGAAGAACGGCAGCTATCAAATGGCGAATCTATACCGCATCATGCCCGGTGCAACGGTGACTGTGGCGGAGAATGCTACGTTGAATGTGTCCGGAGGTCTGCAGGTAGCGGATGGCTGGCAGCAGGCGGATAAAAGCGGCAAGTCCTATCCTTCTTCCGGCGTGCTGGCGACTAACAGCTTCAGTCAGAGCGGCAGCCTGCTCGTCAACGGTACGCTGAATATCAACGGAACCTTTGGCGGCGTTGCGCAGACCACCGGCGGCGGTGTAATCACCACAGGGGCGGATGCCAAGCTGAACGAGAGCTTCACCAGCGGCTCCACCGACGGTTACACGGACAATCTGGTCAGCTATTCTCTGCCTGCCCGTATCATGGTGGGTGATACGCTGACGCAGATGAAGACAGGAGCCGAGTATCGTGCCGTCAGCACGGAAACATGGACGCTGCCAAGCTATACCATGGAGGCCAACCGCATTACAACTGGCAACACGGTGACGATTAACCAGCTTATGCGGGGCAAGTGGAGTGGTAAGGTGACACTGACCTTTGAGGGCTGTAATCCTATCACGGCCTTCCCCGGTGAGGCTATTACCCTCCCCACCCCCACCAAGACCGGCTATACCTTCGCCGGGTGGTACAACGGCGAAACGAAGTTTGTAGCCAAGGTCATGCCCAGCGAAAATCTGACTCTGACCGCCCGGTGGACGGCCAACACCAACACCGACTACACGGTGCAGCATCACTATGAGACGCTGACAGGCGGATATGATGTGGAGACTGTTCCCATGACCGGCACCACTGGCGAGCAGACCATGGCTGTCGTCAAAGATAAGGCTGGCTTTACTGCCGGCACGGTCGCTCAGGCCACCATTGCCGCTAATGGCAGCACCGTTGTGAACATTTATTACACCCGCAACAGCTACACGCTGACGTGGGATATGAACGGCGGAAAAGAGAACGCCACCGGCTATACCACCGGCACCGTCAAGTTCGGCGCGGACATCAACAAGCCCAGCGAGGATCCCACCAAGACGGGGTATACCTTCGCCAAGTGGGACAAGTATACAGACGGCATGACTATGCCCGCCAACAACCTGACCGTCACGGCGCAGTGGGAGGTGGTCAACTACAGCATTTCCTATAACCTGAACGGCGGCACGGTCAAGGACAATCCCAACAGCTACACGGTGGAGAGCAACATTACCCTCAAGAACCCCACCAAGGAGGGCTATACCTTCGTCGGCTGGAGCGGCACGGACATCAGTGGGACGGAAAAGGCTGTCACCATCAAAAATGCCACCGGAAACCGGGAATATACCGCCAACTGGACGGCAAACCAGTACACGATCACGTTCAACACGGACGGCGGCAGTAAGATCGACCCCATCACGCAGAACTACGGCACGAAGATCACCGGGCCGAAGGATCCCACCAAGACTGGCTACACCTTCGGGGGTTGGGATAAGACGATTCCCGGAACCATGCCCGCGGAGAATGTGACCGTTACGGCGAAGTGGAAGATCAATCAGTACACGATCACGTTCGATACGGACGGCGGCAGCGAGGTTGAGTCCATCACGCAGGACTATGGCACGGCTATCGCCAAGCCCACAGATCCCACCAAGACTGGCTACACCTTCGGGGGCTGGGATAAGGAGATTCCCGGCACTATGCCCGCGGGGGACGTGACCGTTACGGCAACGTGGAAGATCAACCAGTACACGATCACGTTCGACACGGACGGTGGCAGCGCGGTCGCGTCCATCACGCAGGACTACGGCACGGCTATCACCGCGCCGAAGGACCCCACCAAGACGGGGTATACCTTTGCGGGGTGGTATACGGATGCAGCCTGCACCAATGCGTGGAATTTCGGCAGCAATATGCTTGCCGACCATGACATGACCCTCTATGCAAGGTGGGTGCGGAGTGCTGTCCGCAAGGCAACAATTACCGGATCTGTCGAACTCGGTAACCGCCCGGCAGTTGGCGCGGTTGTTGAATTGATGCTGGGGAATCGAAAGATTGCCGCTACTACGGCCGATGCCAATGGCGTGTACAGCTTCCAGACCGTGGAAACCGGGCTGTACAATATCGTTGCTGCGAAGGACGGCAAGACAAGGACCGCACTGGTCAATGTGGACAGCGCCGGCAGCTACACGGTTGATATGATCGTGCTCCCGGGCACGGATGTCAGCTTTGAGGTCAGGATTGAGATGCCTGCCACGCCGCCTGCCGCAGGCAGCGAGCCGAAGGCTGACGTGAGCAAGACGACCGTTGGCGGACTGGATGCCGTTGCAGACAAATATGCCGAAAGCGGCAAGAAGGTGGCGCTCCTTCTGACCATCACGCCCAAAACGGCCGAAGAGGTCGATGCGGCTGTTCGCGCAGCCATTGAGGAGCGCTCCGCCGGTCAGAAGGTCGAATTCGTGGACATGACGCTTTCCAAGGCTGTTGACGATGCGCCTGCGACCACTATTTCCAGCACGGGAGATCGGTTGCTGACCATCAATATCCCCTTTGCTACCAGCGGTGTCAGCGTCGGCAGTATGGCCGCGTATCGCTGCATCGATGGCAAGGTCGAAACACTGACTTCAACGCCCAATGCCAATGGAGAGTTCATAGAGGTGCGCGGCGGCGTTCTCGTGGTGCACACCGGAAAGCCGGCTACTTATGCCATCGGATACAGACTGCGCAGCGGAAGCAGCTATGGTGGAACATACAGCCTGACATCGGGTGATGGACAGAACGGCAAGGCCGGTGCAACCCTGCAATTCGGCGTGAACAGTGGAGGCACTAAGGTTTCTGCTGTTTATGTGGATGGTACGCAGCTGGGCGGCAGCGATTACACCGTGAAGGGAACCATCGTGCGGCTGAAAGGTGTGTATACAGCTACGCTGGCGCAGGGCTACCACTTCGGCACGGTTTACTACGACAACGGCTATGTAGCCAACTTTAGCTTCACGCTCAGCGGTGAGACATCTCCCCGCACTGCCGATATGGGCATTGCCCTGTATGCGGCGCTTGCCCTGACATCCCTTACCGGTATGGCCTGGGTGGGCAAAAGGAGAGGATCCGGTCGTGAAAGCTAAGTCGGCATAGTGTGTGCTGTGAGGTTGGAAAAGTAAACCATACAAACAAATGGAGTCTGCCGTGAGGCAGACTGATCAAGCCAGGGGTGAAGGCCGGATAAAGGCCTTTACCCCTGGGCGCGTTTGTGTGAAAATTTAAATCAGCGGCATTGTCTTTCGATGGATGCTACCGTAAAAGTTGCTGATAATTGACTGAATAAGAATAAAGTGCAGCGTAATATACCGCATTTGGTGCGAATTGTGCAACATGCACAAAAACTGCTCGACAAGTTCTATATGTAATTTGCGGCAAAGGTCTTGCAAATAATAACATAATAAGGTTAGAATCTTGTTGGTTTTGCGGGATTCAGGGGGAATTTTGCCGCTCAGGACCCTACAAGGCGAAAATTTCCTGATTGGATAGGGGTGGATCACAAATGCAAAAGATACATGTTACCAAAAAGATTCTTTCTGTGCTTTTGGCCGTTGTTCTGCTTTGCGCCGTGCTGCCTGCCCGTGTAACGGGTGAGGAGCCGGCGCTTTTTCGTGTCGCGCTGCTGTACAGCGATACCACCAATGCGGAGGGCGGCAGCGTCAAGGTCGCTTTGAAGCTGACGTCACAGGATGAGAATGATGACAGCTACAACGCGTACCACTTCGTGCTGCGCTATGACAGCGAGAGGCTGAGCTATGGAGCCATTGCAACAGCCGGTGAGGCCATGCCGGAGATCGTGGAGGACAGCAACGGTACGTTGACCATCGCGGGATACGGTGAACAGAGAATCGGACAGTCTTTTGTTGTGACGTTTAACGTCCGGGCGGTGGGCGATGCGCAGGTGACGTTGACGGAGGCCTGTGTGGATCGCGGTGTCAATGCGCTGAGGGATGCCCGTGCTGCCGATATTACGACGAGCACCGTGACCATCCACGCAGGCGGCTGCGCCGTGGAGCTGCCGGATGTGGAGGGCATCAGCGGCGCGAGCTTCGTCCTGAAGGGGCAGGACTACACCTTCTCTGCCCCGGCAGGGATGGACTACGGCTTTACCGCCGAAATGGACGGGCAGGCGGTCGCTGTGGAGGACAACGGCGACGGAACGTACACGGTGAGCGCTGTTACCGGCAATCTGGTGATCTGTGCCTCTGAACCCGTTTCCCGGACGTACACCGTAGAGCTGACCGGCAGCGGTCAGGACGATGTGGTGCAGTGGTCGTCAAAGGCGACGTTCGGCAACGACTATATCTTTTCTGTGAACCGCGCCAACAACTATGATTACGCCGTGTCCGTCACGGTGGGCGGCCGCCTTGTGAACCCCATTGCCAACGGCAGCACCTACACCATCCCCGGCGGGGAGATCACCGGAGACGTGGTCATCACCGTCATCAAGGCGGCGCAGTCCGGTACCACGCAGGTGGTGTTCGTGGGCAGCGGCGCGGCGGATGTGATGGACGGCAAGGGTAGTTATCAGGCTAAAAATGACAAGGAATTCCAGTTCTTTATTGATCCGACGGACGACTGCACCTACACCATCAGTGCCCAGCGAAGCGGCCGCACTGTGGCCTTTGAAGCCATAGAGCGCGAAAACTGGTATCGTATCCCGGCCTCTGAAATGACCGGCGGCATCATCACCGTGACGGTGACCAAGACCCAGCAGCCGCGGATCAGCGTTACTGCCAGTACCTTTGTAAAACGGGACGGCGACGAGGTGGTGCTGCTGAAGGCGGTGCCGGGGACGGCGCTGCCCGCCGGCAAGGGGCTGTATTACGGAAGCCAACCTATGTTCTGGTCGCAGGAATACGGCGCCTATGTGTGGCTGGCGGCGACAGCGGACAACCTTCCCAACACGGTGTCTGCCGCTCGGAAGCAGATCACAGTTGGCGCCGGGTCGTCCACCTCTCTGCGGTACAGCGGAGATGTCAACGGCAGCGGAACGGTGGATATCAATGACGCGCAGTACATTTACGAGCTGTACCACGCCAATCTGTATGCAGATACCGCGGGTGCCGGCAATGTGCTGCAGCTGCTTACATGTGATATGAACCGCGATGGACAGATCGCCGTGGATGATGCCCGCGTTGTGGCTTATAAGCTGATAAGCCGGTAGTGTAAAAGAGCAAACAAAACAGCGCTGCCTGATTTGGAACCAAATCAGACAGCGCTGTTTGTTGTCAGGGTTATTCCCACTCGCTCCCGCCAAGCCTATTCTAAACAAGTTTGCTTATGGGATTTAGCACAGATTATTTGTATTACTTTCATTATTCAGGTAGCATGGGCTATCTGATTTTTTGTTGCCATAGCGTTGCCACAGAAAACATATTTATAGGTTCGTCACTCGGGTGTATAAATCCTTTAATGTCCAGTCGGAAATATCAATTAGCGGCTCAAACATAAATGAGTTAAGATGGATACTCTCTGGGGTAATGAGATTTACTTCTTCTATTACTGATATTTGTTCCGACGTCAAGAACGGCTTAACCTGATTGAACCATTCTCTTGTTTGGTTGCTACCTGCATCCGAACATACCTGACCATTTAAAATCAATGTATTTTTCATAAATTTCTCGGTCAATAATCTGATTGCTATTGCAATCACTAGTTTGTTGTCTAATAGCACTTCATTAGTGGTATCTGTAGCGCAAGCACTAGCAATTCTTATTACGGAAGAATAATAGTCCTCATCTGCTCCCGAAAAAAATGTATTGTTGAGGAATGGATTGATCAAATTCCACAAATCAGATATTTTTACAGCCAATGTGTCAAGTGGCGTTGTTTTCAAGTGCAAAAAACAGGTGAGTTTCGAATACTCGATATCTTTTCCACTATATTCACATAGATTCCTATAAAAAGGGATACTAGAAATCAGCAACTTTTTCTTGGTATCATTTGTTATGTTTCCATCTTTGATACCCGCAATAACAACGTTTTTGAAAAAGTCCTTTTGGTATTTAAATTCAGTAACTGATACAATACCTTCTTCGTCACGTTGGGCGATATAACAATTATTTCTTGCAACATCTAGTCTTAATTTTACAGTCCTGTAAAAATCAAAATTATGTGTAAGAATTAGAAGGTCTATCCCCGACGTGTTTCCGAGATCGTTGAGATACTCGATGATGGCATATTTGTTCTTATAGTCAAAAGAGTCTGCTATGTCATCGGCAACAATTAAAAACTGGCCTCCACCAGCGGTCGCCTGTTGCCTAATACGCTCAAGATCAAACAAGATGTATAATAGGTAGAGGGCTCTTTTCTCACCTGTGCTTAGCGATACCATCAAATCATCTTTTTTGAGTGTAGCACTTTGCTGGGCAACAATTCCTCGTGTGTATTTGAATGATAAATTGGGGGCTTCATCTTTCAGTAAGAAATTTGCCTTATTCTCAATTTGAACTTCAAATGGAACACGGAACCGCCTATTAAATTCATTTACTACAGCTTGCCATCTTGCCGATTGCGCTGAAGCTTGTTCGTACAAAGCTTTAATTTGGGTAGTGTATTGCGAAATATTGTGATAGTAATCGGCAAAAGGTACATCCAACTTTGAAAAGCAATCCAACCAGGTCTGTACTTTCAAGGCCGGAATATTTCTTAATGCAGGGATTATTTCACGATGTGCAGCAATAATGTCTCTAAGTCGCGAAACCTCGCCATTGGAGGTAAGTAATTTTTTTAATTTTTGAAAAGCAGCACTTAACTCAGGGGTCGAATATAAACGGTCTAATTGTTCATTTACTGCGGAGTTCCATTCATCAAGTGAGTGAATCACAGTTATGCCATCTTTTAGGTGGATAGTATGTTGGGCATCAAAGAGATTGTGTTTTGCCATCTCTTTGCCGAGTGTTTCTGCGTTTCTATCGGTAAACCTGTCGTTTAAAATGGGGTTGTTTTCAAGTAATGTATTAAGACTTGAAATATATTCTTCTATCGAAGCCAAAAACTCCCGTTTGCCATAGACAGCCATCACTTTATCGTTAAACAGCTCTAAATATGTGCAATCATTCAGATATTCCAACGTTTGACGCGTAGAGTATAGTTCGTTTAGCTTTTCAAATATATCTGTCCAATCTGCAGTTCCTGTTAATCCTAGATCGGTAATAAGTCTTCCTTTTATTTGAGGCTTGGTTAGACCAGTTAATACCCGTAACTTTTCTTCGATCTGTTTGATCTCACCGCTAAATTGAGCCATAAGCACATTATAAGCATTTCTTGTTGTTTCATCAGCTAACAAAGTGCTTACGGTTTCTTTGGTAAACTCAAATGAATTATTGAATGTGTTTACTACATATACCTTGTCTGTCGCCGGTAGTTGTGTTGCATTTGCGGAACTGAAGACATACTGGCTTGTGTAATGTGTAACAGAATAACTGCTTATTACATTTTGAAATATTCTATCACTGGTAGCTGATCCTTTAGAAATATCATCAAAAACCTTTGATAATGAACTTTTCATCACACCATTAGGTGCGTATATTAGAGCTTTATTGCAACGAGAGAAGTTTATATTTGGCAAGTTAAACCGCTTTAGACCGTAACAGTTTTCAAAATGTCCGTTAAGCATAGTTTATACTTCCTTTCATTATATTCCGAACCACGTAGATTCTTTGGCAAACTATTCTATAGTCAGAAGACCATCTGCAAATTCAGCCGGATACGATAGTCTCATAATTGCATTTGGAAACACCACAACATACGCAAACACTGTCCCTTCACCGAAGCGGTCGTGCAGCAGTGTTTTTCCATCTGCGCAAAAGCTAATCTCGTCTGGCAATGAATGCAAATACGGAACCTCGAATGTCTTTGTATGACAATTTGGGAAGGTTGCTTCGAGTGCGACAACTTGTCCGTCACCAAAGGCTGCATGATGAACAACGGCACCAGCGGGGACAAGGGGTATATCTTTTGACCTATGCGTAACAATTCCACTTATAATCTCAGCCGCCTTGTCGGAAACCGTTGCATCAATATACTGCTTCCACGCAGGTGCCTCCAGTATATCCCGCCTCGACTCGCATTTAAGAATTAAATCTCTAAGCTGTTCAGGATTTGCCTTTTCTGCCTCAAACATTGCGATGAAATACTTCTGGAATTGTACCAATGTCAAAGGTACGATGTCCAGACGTTGCTTTACATCTCCCTTTGCATACCAAATGCCATGTCGAAATGTCTCGGCAGTGTTAGTGTCAATACGCACTGCAATAAACATTCCGTAGACAGGCTTAGCATATTTCAGAACTGCATCCGAAACATGACGGCGAACGGGCTCACCCTCCATAGCTTCTTGACGAGAGGACGTAGACATAGTGACTTCCGTTAGAATAGTGAAATCATTAAACTCGCAGTACAGATCACCCTTGCCGCCGCCCGCTGCTGAAACTGGCATAAAATCAGAATCCAATTTGAAACCACGGACTTCATAAGGCTTATTAACCATGTGATCAATGGCTAAAGCAGCTCGCCAAAGCGTCCACTCAAGGTAGGCAGGAGTTTCGTCCTTAGGTACCTCAATGGCGTTATCTTCGTCATATACCAGCTTGCCCCCGCCTCTAATCAGCAGAGTCATGTAGTCTCTGATTTCCTGCCACTGGTTGCACTGATCATTTGCATATTGGATTTCATCTGTTTGAGCAAGAATATTCTCAAGCCGCTGTCGTGCAATATTGATTTCTGCGGCAGTGTTTAGTGGGAGATCAGAAATGTCAAACAAAATGTGCCGCTCTCGCATTTGCTTAATCAGATCGTCAAGCAAAGACTTTGCAATATCTGCGTTATCAGTAGGCAGAGGCGCACCGTTGCAGAGTGTTTTATACTGCTCCATTATCGGCACGGCACTCGCATTTGCTTTTGCAAGTTTTTCTGCCAACACATGCTTTGTCGGGACAATAATAAGCCCTCTGCCTTTTCTTTGGAAAATTCCAGAAATACGGAGATACCGCATATTCATATCGCTATAATCTAAAAAATTATCAGGCTTTTTGTCGTAATTTTCGCCTCTGGCTGCAATTTCTTTCTTATCAAAAGAGCGCTTGGCAGGGGCAGCAGCTCTTCGTTGACGCAGATCAAGAATCCTATCAACAACCTCATCCAAATTATAACTGGGATTAGTGGTATGTCCCCACAGTGCGAATTCGATTCTGCTCAATTCAGAAGAACCGGTTCGCCGCTCAAGTTCCAGCATGATTGCCAGGAGCCATCTTAACGGAGAAAAATAGTGCATACCATCAGGCATTGGATATTGTTCAACGCTCATTGAACGAAGAAAGCACTCTTGCACTGCGGGATATGTGTCTGCTTTCAGGAAGGTTCTGCCAAATGGCGTGATTTCATCAAGCGGTCCTAACTCTTCCTGCTTACCATCTTTTTTCTTGAGCTGGGGATAAATAAAACCGTTTCTGGAAAACATCAAGCGCCACTTTCGTGCGTGACTTCCGGATTCGTCCTTTCCAGCTTCATTTTGAATAATGCCTTTTTCATTTAAGAAATTCATGAAGGCAACTTCATTTTCTTCTCGTAGATTTCCGACGAAAGGAGAGCTGGCATACGCTGCGAATCCCTCCTGAATTCGATTGGGGTTACGCAGACCGGTATTTCCAACTAGCCATATTTTTATCGTTTCGCTCATGCTGTGCCTCCGATCAATACCCAACGAAAAGGTATTCCTGTACCGAATTTCTGTGCGTTTTGGCATCACTCTGATTTCCGAAAGAATACTTGTAATCTACCGGAACAACTTCAACATGTTTTTTATACTTCGCCATGATTGCCACCATTTCATCTTGCGTGGGAAGACTATTTGAAGAATAGGAAACGATTAAAACACTGTTTGCAAATTTCTTGAATAGTCGGTCAAACGCATCTGCTGCGCCTTTCCTTGTTGAAAATGGGGTTGGATAGGATTTGAATTTCTTCGTCTGCGTATGCTCCTGAATTTCTACACCTTTCCAATCTCGGGCAAGTCCCTCCACAAAATGATACCGGCGCACGTACTCATTATCGGAGAGGGGTGAGTAGTACGGGGGGTCTATGTACACCAAATCAGCCTGTTCAATGCGGAGATCCATTGCATCACCATTTCGTGACTTATTCGGCTTTCCATTGTCAAAGACTGCTTTATTTACTGCGTCAACTGCTTCGAGAAATTGCTGGGCGAGTGTCTTTTGCAAATCTTTTCGTCCATCATCATAACGATTCCCAGTGTATGTAAAGATACCGCGAGGACGCTTTTTGGTACAGGCGCGAATCAACGCTGTCATTGCAATCGCACGCTTGTATTGGTCGTGTATTCCTGCAATATTGGTGCGAAGGGTATCAATGAGATCATTCTCATCGTCCGTATAGTACAAATCCTTAAATGTGCTTGCAACAAAATGATCGGATTCCTTGTGCGTAACCAGCAGACTCTTTGCCTCATTGAGCGGCAGGGTAACATTATTGTTCTCGACCATTGCTTTTGTAAAAGTTGCTGACATGGACATATAATCATTGCTGATTACCGTTTTGCCTTGGACCTTGAACATATACCCGACAATGCCAGAACCAGAGAATAAATCCACTACTGTTTCGGCTTGGAACTGAGAAGCAACCGACCATATCTCAGACAACAGTTTGCTCTTTGAACCCATAAACCGTGTAGGAGGATATGCAGAAACCTGTTCCGGTAAAGGCTTAGGGGCAAGTTTGATAAGAAAGTGCTGCTTGGGTGGAACGGTTACAATCACGTCCTCGCCTTTTCGTGTACTTCCGTTGCAGGAAATGTGACGCTTCGTTTGGATAACATCAATTTTGAACGGAGCATATAATTCATGCACAAGAGGATGGTTTGAGTTTGTCAGGATGACGTGACAGCCTTTTTCGTGCAAACGCATGACTTGTTTTGCAAGTTCAACATGATCTTCTTCATAGAATTGTTCTTTAGTGTATCTCTTAAAATCCGAATACTCGGAAATCGGGAGATATGGAGGATCTAAGAAAATGAAATCACCCGGCTGAGCATAATGCTCCAGAACAAGGAAATAGTCTCCACAGACAATATCAGCTTTCCGCAAAGCCTGTGACGCCGCATGAAGCGCTTCAGTGTCACATATTTTTGGATTCTTGTACTTTCCGTATGGTACATTAAATTGTCCTTTTTTATTGACACGATAAAGTCCATTGTAGCATGTCCGGTTGAGATAAATCGTCCTTGCGGCAGCTTCTGCCTTGGGCAAAGTCTCCCAATCTAAACTGCGTACAGAATAAAACATTTCACTTGTATTTTGGTATTTTTCAAGGTAGCTGATCACATCGTCCACATGGTCTGCCACTTGGCGATACATATTGATTAGCTCGGGGTTACTATCTGCAATGACAGCATTTTCGGGCTGCAATGCAAAAAACAAGGCACCACCACCGAAAAAAGGTTCAATGTAACGTCCATAGGAAGAAGGAACCTTTGGAAGCAGTTCTCCCAGCATTTGAGTCTTGCCGCCTGCCCACTTGAGAATCGGTTTGGCGGCTATTGTAGAAATCTGTGCTGCTGTATTACTTTGCATTTTGCCGCCTCCTTTCAGGTCTTGACCTCGGGTGTAAGTTCCATTATATCACCAATATCGCATTGCAAAGCGGTACAAATCTTCACAAGAACATCGGTTGTAACATTTTCATTTTTACCGAGCTTTGCCATTGATGCATGGCTGATGCCTGCTGCTGCGCAAAGGTCCTTTTTCTTCATATCCTTATCAATTAGCAGCTTCCATAATTTCTTGTAACTTACAGCCATGTCCTTCACTCCAACAGTAAATTGAATTCATATTTTGGTGCGTAAAAATCAGTTTTCGCTGAAATCATTATCAGTATATCATACTTTGGATCAGGGAACAAGGGCGTAATTACCAATATTTCTTGCTCATACAAAATGACCATAGGAGCATGGCAGTTCCTATGGTCATTAGCAGATAAATCACTTGTTTCCGGTTTTGTCTCGCCCTTTCAATCCATTTTTCTTGGCAAGCTCGCCTGCTGCGTGACGGCGCTCATCCGAATACGGTGCAGTCAGGCGAACGGCAAACCGCCTGCGGTCAATCTCAAAAGTAAGACCGCCCTGCTCGTCATCGTCGGTCTGCCTGCACAAATCGGGATACTCTGCCGCGTACTGCGTCAGCCGCTTTTTGAGCGCGGTATTATGCGTCTGGATTTCGACGGTTTTGCTGGCTTCGTCAAAATAGATACAGGTCGTTTTCTGCCGCTTCGTCAGTCCGGTTTTC
>ENA-ORMS01001702-ORMS01001702.1-human-gut-metagenome-genome-assembly--contig:-NODE-1702-length-17250-cov-2.950800_pt1 | contig 17250 bp, 14 predicted proteins | sample MGYA00242104_ERZ508997 | MGnify/ENA primary metagenome ERZ508997 (study PRJEB26280, sample SAMEA2338704) | human gut metagenome | biome: human gut; feature: human-associated habitat; material: faeces... | reverse complement strand
TTCCAACCCATTTCCGAGGCCAAATCCACATATTTACGGATGTTTTCCGGATTGTGCTGGCCGCTGTGGCCTTCTGTCAGCCACATCCACGCCGTTACACCCGGCTGCACCCAGGAGAAGTCTCCGGTTGTGCGCTTGCAGAGATTATCGGTCAGATCGCTTTCCACAATATCGGCAAGGTTGCCCACCACACCGTATCTCCAGGGGAAGGTGAATCCCGCTTCCACGGAAATATCCACCAGCTCGATCTCCGCCAGCTTTTCAGCCAGTTCCTCATCGGTGTAGGCATCGATCTCCGCACTGGTCACTCCGTTCTCCGTGGTTTTCACAGGCCCTGCGGTGTATTCCAGAGTGTTGTCGCCAATACCCTTGAAAATAGAGCCGATATACAGGTCGCCATACACTTCGGCTTCGCTGACCAGAACCCAGAGGTTTTCGTTCACTCTTGCCAACGGTGCCTTGAAAAGGTTCAGTCCTTCTGTGCTTTCGATCTGTACCGTCGGGAACCCGGTCTCATAGGAATGTCCCTTCAGAATCGTTCTGGAGGAAATCTGAGAGGCCCACAGGGTGGTTCCGGAAGGGAACTTTACGGCCGTTTTATCGTCGGTCACCGTCAGGGTGCCGTCAGTGCCGTCCCCCTTTGAAATTGCGGAGCGGAGAGCATAGCCGTCCTCATAAGCCCGCAGGAGAACGGTATACAGATACCCGTCCTTGCGGAAGGTCACCGACTGCCCGTTATAGTGGTCGTTCCCATAGGCATAGTCGCCCGAATAATTTCTGTAGGTATCGTTGACCTCTACAACTGCCGTTTTCGAGTCAAAGGTGAGTCCTGAGGTGAAGTCCACCGTTTGGGTGGTATAACCGACTGCGGAAGCCTCCACCGCCGTCACGCCGTCCTTCACCACCATATAGGTCAGTCCGGCATCGGAATTCTGCAGAAGCACCTGCAGGCTTCCCTCCGGGGAATTCAGAAGGAAAGAGGTAGTGGAATCTTCGGAAAGGCACTGCAGGGTAAAGGTGTCCTCAGCGCCTCTTCCGTCCTTACTTGCCGTGACAGTGACCGTCACAGTGCCCTCTCCCGTGGCCGTCAAAAGGCCTGCGGAAGAAATCGTGGCAACAGCGCTGTCCGAGGTGGTGTACGAAAGGCTCACACCGGTACTCATTTCGGTTCCGCCCATAGACTTCGGCGTTGCCGTCAGCTGCAAGGTCTCTCCCACATACAGGATGCTCTTGGGCGCCCCAAGCTCCACTATATCCAGCAATCCCTTGGAGGAAGGATCCAGAATAATTCTTGCATCGCACCAGTTGCAATGCTCCGACCAGGTGGAACCGTCATCCCCATGACCGTTTTTCAGTGTCAAGGTGGTGGTTCCCGCCGGGATCTCAATATCCACATAGGCAATGGCATCACTGATCTTCAGGGACTTCCCGCCGGTGGTATACACCGTTACCCCATCGGCCAAGACTTCAAAAGAACTGCCGGCATAGTCTTTATAGCCGTAGCTTCCGTCATCCATACCGAGCGCCGCCTTGAATCCGATCACATCGTAGCCCGAAATATCGTAGCTCACTTCGGACTCAGCGTGTACGCAAAGGCCCTTTGCAAATTCCTGACGCGCACCGGCGTTGTTCAAACTCAATACGGCGCCCTCCAGGTTTTCATCCTTATGTAAATCTCCCCAGCCGGTCTGCACCGATGCAGGAGTCAGATCGGAAAGGTACACCGGAATTTCCGTGTCCTCTCCGGCAGCAAAAACACTACCAAAACAAACCATATGCAGAACCAGTAGCGAAATTGCAAGAAATAATGACAATCCTTTTTTCATTGATGTATCTCCTTTCCATGGTTCTCCTTCATTGTAGTCGTTATATACAAAAAAGTCAACACTTTTTTCATAGTGTTAATACACAACAAACAAAGTTCGGTTTTGTGCAAATACGCCAAACAGAAAACATCAATTTCATAAAAAAGGTCAATTCCGGAGCACTCGCCGAGGAAAAAATCTTCCAAAAATCGAGCCGGCGCAAGCTACATATGCACCGGCTCGGTCTGCATTTTCGGTTTGTGTATACCGATATTCCATTTTCTTCTTCGCTCCGGACGCCACACCGTCAGACCCAACCGCAGAAGGTGCGGCAATGCATGAAGGCACGCCCCGCAGTGGCTTTCCGGCCCCTTTTCCGTCCGCAAAGCCCCGGCCGTTTCGAAACTCACAAACGGATTTCCTTTGCCTGCACGATTTTCAGAAGCAACGAGGCGTCCCGCTTCCGGCAGGTTGCAAGAAAAATCTGGTCTTTCTTTTCCTCCGCCCGCTCCTTCAGCGCCAGAAAGGCCGCCGCCAGATGCAGGTCATCCAAATGGGCAAAGCTCTCGTCGAACACGAACGGCATGGGCTGTCCTCCGAACAGACCGGTGGTCATTCCGAAGCGCAGAGCAATGTAACACAGCTCCGCCGTACCGCAGGACAGGGCTGTGATCGGATAGCTCCGTCCTTCATCGTCCGCCACGCTCAACCGAAAATTCTCTCCTGCAGAGAGCTTCCCGTATTTTCCGGAGGTTGCAGTTTTCAGAAATTTTTCTGCCTCCGAAAGCACCCCGGGCAGGATCTGCTCCTTCATATAGGACATGGTTTCTAAAATCGTATCCCTTGCAACCGTCAGCACCTTTTGGCGTCTGCACAGTCGGTTCCATTCCGCTTCGGTCTTTTTTTCCTCTTCGGCTAACTCTCCGTAGTCCTCCATTTCCTTTTCCAGCTCGTTGACCCGCCGTTCCTGGGTCTCCACCCGTTTTCCAAGTGCCTCCACGGTCTGCGTGTAGAATTTGATTTTCACCGTCCGGTCTTTGTATTCCGCCGGGGTCAATTCCCGCAGGTCCTTGTTCTCCTTCACCGTTTTAAAAAGGCGCTTCAATTCCTCCGGAGAGCCCGGCGTTTCCAGGGCGGAAAGCTGCGTTTTCGCCTGTCTTTCCTTTTCTTCCGCCGTTTTGCGCCGTTCCAATGCCTCTTCGGCCTCCAGTGCCAACCGGCGCAAATCCTCTCCGGTCTTTACTGCCCTTCCCCACAGTCCGGCGGAGGCATTGGCCTTTCCGAGAGTTTTTTCAAGAGATGCCCGATCCTTCTTCAGCTTTGCGGCGGTTTCCTCCAGGCTTCCGAGAAGCGTCTCCCGCTTCGCCGCTTTCGCCGCATTCCGGGCAACCGAGGAGGTCACCTCTGCCCGGTTCTTCGCCCCCACGCTCTCATATATTTTGTCCGTTTCCTCTTCCGCACTGCGCATCCTGCGGCGCAGAACCTCGCTGACCGCGGCACAAATCAATGCCACCGCTCCGCTGATTCCGGCGCCCAAGAAGAGCTTCGTTGTCAGGAAGATGACCGTCAGTATGGCACCGATTCCCGCCAGACCCAAAACGGCCAGCCGTTTGATCTTCAGGCCGTCCCTCCTTTTTTCCAAAGCAGAAATGGACGAAAGCAGTTCCTCCTGTCCTCCGGAGAACACCGGAAGCGCTTCCACTTCGCTCTGCAAGGTCCTTATCCGCTCTTCCCCTTCTGAAATCCCGGTCAGAAGCATCTGACCGTCCATGGCATAGGAAGCCAACTCCTTCACATAGGCTTTGGTAGGGTAAAAGCTCCGGTAACCGAATTCCTTCTGCAGATTTTCCAGTTCCTCCTGGGCGGCCTGCAGTTCCTCCGCCGCCTTTCCGGCTCTTTTCAGCAGAGCCACCCGGCGCAGAGCGTCGGTATAGCCCACTTCTCTTTGGCATTCCGCCAGATCCTTCCGATTGTTTTCGATCTTTTTTCTGTTTTCCTTCAGGTTCTGCAAAAGACGCTTGTATTCCTCTTCCTGCTCCCTGGTCTTTGCCATGCGCAGGCGCAGATCGGAAAGAAGAGCGTTCTTTTCGGCAATCTGTCCGTCCTCTCCCTCCAGCAATTCCAGTTCCTTTTGCAGCTTCCCGGCGCTGTTCAAGGCGTTCACCGATTCATCGGAGGAGGAGAGCATATTCTCCACCGCCCTGCCCAGATGCTCACTGCCAATCGGCTGACAGCAAAGCTGATCCAAAAAGCAGGAACGCAGAAAAACCTCCTCCGGAACCCCTAAGAACAGAGCCGCCGGATCGGTTCCCTTGATGGGCGTGGACAGTTGAAGGTCAATGATCGCCACTTCCTCCTTGGGCGCTCCCTTTCCGCCCATACCCAGCTTCCGTTCGATCCGGAATCTGCCCTTGGAACAGGAAAACTCCAGGGTTCCGAAGGCCTTTCCCTCCCACATTCCGGTATATTTCTGCCGGTCGCTTAAACCGTCTGCCGACGGACTTTCCGAAAGTCCATAGAACATAAACCGCAGGAAGGCGAAAACCGTGCTCTTTCCCGATTCGTTTTCTCCCTCGATCAGATTGATTCCTTCCGAGAAAACAAGAGTTTTGTTCTCAAATTTTCCGAATTTTCCGATACTGATTTTCTCTATGACCATCTTAGAGTTTCCTTTCCGTCTTTTGGGTACCTCGATATTCAAAATGCGTCCGGCTGTGTCCGCGGCTGTTTTGGGACCTGTGGGGAATTTTCAGAGGCGCTCTTTCGTCAAAAAGCTGTAGATCTCCTCAAAATTTCTGGCATCCAGAGTGATTTTAAGGTCTTCCGGCTTTTTTTCGCCCTTGGGATTGTACCAGATACAATCCAGGCCCCCGTTGTTGGCGCCCCGGATGTCGCTGGTCAGCGAATCTCCGATGACGATCGCCTGCTCCGGACAAAAGCCGGGAATCCTTTCCGCCACCAGACTGAAAAACAACGCATCCGGCTTTTTGCAGCCCATTTGCTCGGAAATGAAGATCTCTTCAATATACTCGGTCATCCCGGTCCTTGCAAAACGACCCTTCTGAACCTTTGTCAGACCGTTGGTAATGATGTAAATCTTCGCCTTTCCGTAAAGCCTTTTCAGCAGGTCTTCGGCACCCGGCAGTTCAATGGCCTTCTTCGATAAGCAGTCCGCATAGGTTTCGTTGACCGTTTTCGGGTCTTTGTCAATGCCGTAGTGCTCCAGAAACAGCGCATAGCGTTTGACCACCAGCTGAGGCTTGGTCAGCTCCCCCCGCTCCAGCTCCTTCCAGCATCGGTCATTGTAGGCGCTGTACACCTCGGTCATTCCGGGCTTTTGCGGGATTCCGCACAGCTTCAGGGCTTCCGCAAACGCCTTGGCTTCGCAGGCTGTGAAATCCAACAAGGTGTTATCTGCATCGAATAAAAGAAATCTGTACTTCATACCCTTTGATCCTCCAGCGCCGCAAAACCGCACTTCAGCACCTGGGAGCGCAGCTCCTCGTCCTTTATTTTATTGCAGACCTTCTCCGCAAAAACCGACCTGAAATCGTCGGCTTTTTCCTCTTTTCCGGGAACCAGGATCGTTTGATCCTCGATTACAAGACACCCCAACCGTTCCTCCAGCCGGGAAAACAGCTGCTTGGGAAGGCGAAAAGAACCGGGAACCCTTCCGCTGACCGTGACCTTCAACAGAGTGTTCAGCCCGTAGCCCTCCTTTTTGATATACTCGGACAGCTCGGCCGCCAGCGGAGCGGCATCGGTAAGGCCCTCTGCCGAAAGCTCCACCGCATCGAACTGTCTTCTCCCGAAGCGAACGGTCTTGCTTTGGAACAGCAGACCGCCTTCTGTCTTTTCCATGGCCGCAATGCGGATGCTCTTGGGCCCTTTGTCCTCAAAAACCAACCCCTCGGGGCTTCCCGAATACGCATAGTAGGTTTCTTGGATCCGGCACAGTTCTCCGGCTTCGTGACTGCCGCCCAGTGCCGCATAGTCCACCCCGCTGTGGGCAAGCTCCTCGGCGGTGATGGGACAGCAATCGGGAGCCAAAGAAAGACTTCCTGTGCCGCAAAGCAGGTTGAATCGGCTTTTGTCCACCGGAGGCATCACCGCAAAAGGATTTTTGGTCAGATTCCGATGACAGAAGGAATACCCGTACACCGTCAGATGCAACCGGTCCACGGAAAAAGAGGACAGAGCCTCTTCCCGAAACACATGCACATTCGGCGGAAATTCCGTTTCGTAGAGGAAGGACCCGGGGCGACAGCAATCGCTTCTGCCCGCCGCTATGAAAATTTCGGTTTCCGGTGTGTTCCTGAATTCCCGCAGGACCACCTCGGCGGTTTCCTTTTCAGGCTGTTTTTTATCGAACAAATCGCCGGAAATCAGCAATACATCCGCTTTCTGGTCCCGGACATACATCATCAGATTGGCAAAAAGAGCACGCTGTTCTTTTTTGCGCAGAGAGGTCAGTTTGGGATCGTTGCAGGAAAACTCGCTGTCCAAATGCAGATCGGAGGTGTGTATAAGCCGGATCATTCGGTTTTTCCTTCCTTCATTATTTTCTTTTTTCATTATAAAGCATTTTTGTGAATATTTCAACTTTTTCCGGAGATTTTCATTTTTTTCTTTTATTTTCGCCGATTCTGTGTTATAATGTGCAAAAGGGCTGAAAATCCCGAAAACAAATTTGACCGAAGAAAGGGTGGCCATGGCAAACTACAGAAAGAATCGGATCAATGAAGAGGTACAGAGAGAGCTTTGCGAGATCCTGCGGGAGGTCAAGGACCCCAGAATTCAGCGGGCCTTTGTCAGCGTGACGGCAGTGGATGTTTCGGCAGACCTGAAATTTGCCAAGGTGTTCTATTCTACCTTAGGCAAGTGCGATGAAAAAGAGGTAAAAGAGGGTCTGAAAAGCGCCCACGGATTCATCCGCTCCCAGATTGCGCACCGGCTGAACCTGCGTCAGACCCCCGAATTCACCTTTGTAAAAGACCGTTCTGCCGAAAACGGAGCGCATATTTCCGCACTTTTGAAGCAGGTTTCCGCTGAGCTTTCGGAGCCTCTTCCGGAGGAAGGAAACGAAACAAACGGAGAAGCAGAATGAACAACATTTCGCTTTTTGAAGCTGCACGGCTTCTTTTGCATTACGACAACTACGGTATTCTCATCCACCGCCGCCCCGACGGGGATGCCATCGGTTCCGCAGAAGGACTGCGTCTGATTCTTTCGGCTCTCGGAAAAAAAGCCGCCATTCTGTCTACAGACGAGCTCCCCTCCTACCTGCGCTTCGTTCCGGGCGCCGGAACAGAAAAAATGCCGGAGGGGCAGAAAACCTTTGTGGCTGTGGATGTGGCGGAAAGCTCTCTTTTGGGTGCCTTCAAGCCCCTTCTGGAGGGGAAGATTCTGCTGAAGCTGGACCACCACCGGACCGGAGAGGACTTTGCCCGCTTCAACTATACCGATGAAACCGCCGCTGCCGCCGGAGAGATCATTTATGAGCTTGCCGGAATGACCGAAACCCTCAACAAGGACATTGCTGCCGCTCTCTATGTGGCCATTGCCTCCGACACCGGCTGCTTTCGCTATTCCAATACCACCTGCCGCACCCTGGAAATCGCCGCAGAGCTGTACAAAGCCGGTATTGATGCCGCTTTTCTGAACAGTCGGCTTTTTGAAAGCAAGGAGTTGAAAACCGTGCAGGCCACCGCCGTAGGGGTGGAGCACACCCTCTTTCTGCACGAAGGACAGGCGGCCTTCCTTTGCTTCACCGCAGAAATGCAGGAACAGGGCGGCTTTTCGGAGGAAAATCTTGCGGAACTGTCCTCCGCTCTCCGAGAAATCGAGGGCGTGGAGCTGACAGCCGTTCTGAAGCAAAGCCGGGAGGATCCCGAAAAGTTCAAACTGTCCACCAGAAGCAAATCCTTTTTCGACTGCTCCGTTCTCTGCGGATGTTTTGAAGGCGGCGGACACCTGCGGGCCTCCGGAGGAACGGTGTATGCCCTCAGCCCGGAAGAGGCTTTGGGGAAGGTTGTTGCTAAAACAGAGGAATTATGGAACTGAACGCCCCCTCCGGTGTACTGATCTTAAACAAATCCGCCGGCATGACCTCCCACGATGCGGTGAACAAAATCCGTCGGCTCTTTTCCACCAAGCAGGTGGGGCACACCGGCACATTGGACCCAATGGCCACCGGAGTACTTCCCATTCTCTTGGGCAGAGCCGTGAAGGCAAGCGAATACCTCCTTTCCGATTGGAAGGGCTATAAGGCTCTTCTGCAGTTGGGCGTTGTGACCGATACCGGAGACACCACCGGAAGGGTTCTTGAAAAGAAGGAGCATCTCCCCTCCAAGGAGCAGGTTTTTGCCGTATGCTCCTCCTTTGTTGGAGAACAGACCCAGATTCCGCCCATGTACAGCGCTCTGAAAGTAAACGGACAGAAGCTCTGCGATCTGGCAAGAAGGAACATCGAAGTGGAGCGGGCTCCCCGCCCCATCACGGTCAGATCGCTGATTCCCCAAGCTGTGGACGAAGAAAAAGGGCTTTACGGTCTATCGATCCTCTGCTCCAAGGGTACCTACATCCGGTCGCTCTGCACCGACATCGGGAAGGTCCTTTCCTGCGGAGGCTCCATGGCGGGATTGATCCGCACCCAAAGCGGACATTTCTTTTTGGAAAAGGCCCACACCCTGCAGGAACTGGAAGAACTGAACTCCGAAGAACGCTCCTCCCTTCTTTTACCGGTGGAGAGTCTCTTTTCCGATCTGCCTGCCGTGACTTTACCGCCCTTTTACCGGCGGCGCTCCTCCGGATGCCCCATCTATCTTTCAAAACTGGGCCTTCGGGAACAAGCCTTACCCGACGGCCAGCGCCTGCGGCTCTATGACGGTTCCGTCTTCTTTGCTCTGGGCGAGGTGGGGCAGCACCCTGAAGGAAGAGCCCTGAAGGCTATCAAACAGTTTGTCCTTTTTGAAAATCTTCCGGGCGGACCTGCCGGAAGTAAACACGGAGAATAAAATGCTGATTCTTGCTTCCAAATCCCCCAGACGCAAAGAGCTTATGGAGCTTCTGGGGGTTCCCTTTGAAATACACCAGAAGGATATTGACGAGACTCCTGTACATCCTCTCTCACCGGAGGAAACGGTGCGTTTCCTGTCCGCCAAGAAGGCCGAAGCGGTGGCGGTGGAGCATCCCTTCGACCTTGTTCTGGGCGTGGACACTCTGGTTTTTGCCCAAGGTCAGATTTTAGGAAAGCCCAAGGATCCAAGGGATGCCAAAAGAATGCTTCGACTCCTTTCAGGATGCACTCACACCGTTTTTTCGGGCTTCACCATTCTCGGAAAGGGCAAAGCCTACAGCGAAAGTGTTTCCACCAAGGTGCAGTTCGCTCCTTTGAGCGAGGAGGAAATCGACCGCTACATTGCTTCGGGCGAACCGATGGACAAGGCAGGTGCTTACGGCATTCAGGGAAAGGCCAGTCTTTTCGTTTCGGGCATTGAGGGCGACTACCATTCGGTGGTCGGCCTGCCTCTGCACGCCATTTACCGGGCGCTGAAAGAGGAATTTCATTTTGACTTCGGAGACAATGAACCATGACCCACAAGGAAAAAGCCGCCCGGATCGTGGAGCTTTTGGAAGAGCGGTATCCCACAGCTCTGTGCGCCCTGCACTATGAGGGAGAGCCTTGGAAGCTGTTGGTGATGGGCAGGCTCTCAGCCCAGTGCACCGATTACCGGGTCAATATCGTCTGCAAAGAGCTTTTTGCCCGCTTTCCGACCTGTGAAGCACTGGCAAAGGGAGATCTTACGGAAATTGAAAGTCTGGTCCGCCCCTGCGGACTCTACCATACCAAAGCCGCCCAGATCAAAGAGGAATGCAGAATGCTCGCCGAGGATTTCGGCGGCGTGCTCCCCATGGATATGGATACCCTCCTGACCTTTCCGGGCGTAGGCCGGAAAATCGCCAATCTTTTGTTGGGCGATATTTACGGGCTTCCCGCCATCGTGGCTGATACGCACTGCATCCGCATTTCAGAGCGGTTGGGTCTGACGCCCGAAAACGAAAAGCGCCCCGAAAAGGTGGAGTTTGCACTGAAGGCACTGATTTCTCCCGATAAGCAATCGGATTTTTGCCATCGTATGGTGCTTTTCGGCAGGGACATCTGCTCTGCCCGCACCCCCCAATGTGACTTCTGCCCCCTCTCTGCACTTTGTCGCTTTCATGGGGGGAAGAAATAAATTCTATAAGGGCACCTTTAAACATTCCCCGCACAGCCGGCACTAAGCATTCTTGCCGCCGGATACACTTTGGATTTTCAGAGGTCCCAAAAAAGAAAATACAGAAAGAAAGGAGGAAAAAAAGATGAATTTTTTCAAGGTGCTTTTCTCAAAGCAGGAAGGCAGCAAGCTGGGTCAGAAAAAAAGAGCGGTTGCCTTCGTGGACTTTGAGCACTGGTACATTTCCTTAGACAAACTGTACCATATCCGCCCGGACATCAAGGGCTTTCGGGATGAACTGTCTGACCGGTACGACATTGTGGACATCGCCTTTTTCGGGGATTTTTCCAATCCCTCTCTGCGGGCTGAAATCTTCAACATCCGGCAGGTTTCCAACACCATTATCGAAACGCAGAATTCCTCTGCCGTTTTCGAAAAGGATTTTACGGATTTTATCATGCTCGACCACATCTACCAAAGCGCCATCAAGCCGGAAAACAAGGACATCGACGCCTACATTCTGTTCACCGGGGACGGACATTTCTCTTCTGCCGCCAGCTTTCTCGCCACCAAATGCCGCAAGGAAGTGGGCGTCTATGCCGTGCGCAACGCCTGTTCCGCACAGCTTGTCGGTTGCGCCACCTATTGCAGACTTCTTCCCGAAGAAAAGAGCTCGACCACCCAGACCGACAACCGGTATGAACGGATGATCTTAAAAAGTCTGAAGGCTCTTTTTGAGAAGAACAAGAACAAAAAAGTACGGGCCACCTTCTGGCAGACGGTAGAGGCTGTCGCCAAAACCAACAAGGCAGAAAAAGAAGCGGTGGTCAAGGCTCTGCGCAATCTGATCGCCGAGGGCTACATCTACCAGGTCAAGGAAAGCGAGAAGCCGGATGCCATCAAGATCCTCAAGGTCAACTGGCAATCGGTATACAAGGATCGGCTGCTGTGAGCGCACTCGGTCCTTTTGCCGGTCAGAAGTCTTTGGTTCTCTGACCGATTTCCGCACAAAAAGGGGCTGTAAAACAAGCGAGTTTTTACAGCCCCTTTAAAAATGCCGGGAATTCCGGCCTTTTGGATGCGATTGCGGTCGGTTTTGCTCTTCATTTTGTAGAAATTCAGGTGGATTGTGCGGCAAAAGGACGGCTGAACGCCGTCAAGACCAATATGGACGGAGGTGTAAAAAACTCGTACCGAGCTTTTTTACACCTCCTCTTGATTTTCAAAAAGGTCACTGCAGGGTCAGCGCATGGGTGCGCAAATACCGGAGAATGGCCTGATAGCCGGCAAGACAGGGATGCAGGCCGTCACCGCTGCCGTATTCGGCGCACATATATCCTTCCTCGTCCACAAGGGCGGAAAAGGTGTCTGCATAATACACATTCTTTTCGGCGGTATAGTATTCCTTGGCCAGATCTGCCACCCAGCCGTTGAAGGGGATGATCTTGTCATTGGTAATCGTTTTTTCGTACTGATTCACCTTGGTCACCGGAAGGATCGACTGAAGAATGATCTTGGTATCGGGGGAGACCTCCAGAATTCCATCCACCACCGTGCGGTAAAGCCGCTTGAAATCCTCTTCCGACAGATTCTGTGATACGCCCCCGGTCACCCCCAGAGTGATCACCAGATATTCGGGCTGAGCCTTCCTTGCCGCCTCTTTGATGGTCAGTTCCTCTCCGGTTTCGGGATAAAGGATCTTCACGGTCTCTACATACAGGAAGGTAATGGTATTGCCCACCGCCCCTTTCCAGACCTGTTTGTTCTCCTTGCCGCCGGGCAGTGCTTCGTAGGGGAGCATTCCGTAGGTGGTGGAGTCTCCCAAAAAGGTCAGAGCGTTCTGATACTCCATGCCGGCATCTGCGGTTTCGTGCAGGAGCCAGCCGTCCTCCGGACGGGGAATGTCTGTGGGGGGAACCGTGGTCGTTTCAGAGGTTTTTGACGGTTCGGTCGTCGGCTCGGTGGGAGAAGCCGGGGGCGTCGGAACGGTAGACCCGGTTTGGACAGGGGTACTGGCGGGAACGGAAGGAGGATTAAAGGTGACTACAGAATCGGTGTCGCTTGGGGAAGATTCGGGAGCAACCATCACCGTGGTTTTGGCTCCGCCGCAGGAGGAAAAAATGCCCAGGCAGAAAACAAGGCACAGCAGGAAAGAAATTGTTTTTTTCATCGGTTGAGAAATCCTTTCGGAGAAAATCGGTTTTTTTCAGTATACCACACATTTTGTAAAAAATAAAGAGGTGCTTCAATATATTTCCGTGAAGCCCTCGGATTTTTCAAAAACGGCCAGCAGCAGTCCGTTTTTTACCTCCACCCAAGCATTCTTTCCGATGAATTCGTTGCTGACGCCCAGCGGGAAGGAGGGCGTCAGCGTCCCCTCAAATTCATATTTCAAGCCCGACAGCACAATGTCGCAGGCTCCCCCATAGGCAAAAAGAGACAGAAGCCCCTTTTGGAGAGAAGAAAAACTCCTTTTTCCCCGTCCCCAAAGAGTCACTCTGCAGTCTTCCCCCACCAACTGTCCCTTTGCTCCTTTTTCAAGGAGAAAGGCGAGCACCCCGATATTGGCCAAAGTGTGGGAAAAGCGTCTGCCTCCCAGGGACCCGTGGAGAAAGAACTGTTTGTAGCCCCGCTCCAGCCCCCATTTGGCGGCAAAGAGCATATCGGTTTCGTCCTTTTCCACAGGAAGGCGCAGAACCCCCTCCCCTGCGGGAACGGTTCCCTTGTAGGAATCAAAATCCCCCACGATCACCTGGGGCTTTCTGCCCAATTCCTCCAGTCGGTTCAGGCCGCCGTCGCAGGCAATCACCAGGTCCTCTTCCTGTGGGTCAAACTGCAAAGGGGCAAAGTCCCCTGCCCCCACCAAATGACAAACCGCCATCATCCTCACCTCTTTTGCAGGAAAGGCTGTCGCAAATTCTGTGACAGCCTTTTTTCTTTCCGTTTTTTCTGTTGGGGAGCAATACCCTTATGCGTCGGTCTTCTCGGTGCACTCGATCTTCCTTGAAAGGATCGTGACCACCAGAGAGAACACGATGCATACGGCACTGACCACGATCAGCGTGATATAGAATTTGCTCCCTGCTTCGGTCAGCCCGGTAATGTTGAATTCCCCGCTTTCGGGATCCTGCAACACCGAAAAGACCTTTGCAATATCGAAAATCAGTCCGGCAAAAAGCACGCCTAAGGCGCCGAGGCGAAGAACACTTCCGATTGCCGAGCCGGTGCGGACGATCCGGCGGGGTATCGGCTGGGTCAGATCCACGCACTGCCCCAAATAGAAGGCGACCAGCATCAGCACCAGCGTTTCGGGGATCATGTAGGTGGCGTTATAGATCAAAGAGTATCCGATGGCGGCCTTGGTGGGAATGGAAATTCCGGCCCAGACCGTAGCTCCCGAAATCACATGGCACAAATAGCGCAACAGTCCTGTGACCAAAGCGCCCCCTGCCAGCGCCACTGACTCATTCCTGACGGCCTTCCGGAACATTCCGCCCAGACCCACAACGGCAAACGCCACAACATAGTCCAAAAGGATCACAGCCAAAATGGAACCGAAGGTCGAAAAATAATTCAGCGTATTCAGACCGAGCAGCTGCTGTATGGCGCCGTATACCAGACCGCAGCCTAAGCCCCAAACCATACCGTGACGGTAGGAAATAATCAGCAAAGGCAGCATGGAGGCCACCGTTACCGAGCCGCCGTAGGGCAGATCCACCAGCTTCAGAAGGCTCAGGACCGTTCCCAGCGCCACCAAAATGGCACATTCTGCAAGGACATGGATTTTCGATTGCTTTCTTTGTGTTATCATAAACACTCCTTAAAAAATGAAAATTCCGCAGGCATATCGACCTGCGGCATATTCTTCCCCATGCTGCAAATCTCCCTACGCCGGTATTATCCGTGTTCAGGTTAAGGGTTCGGCGAAACGCCGTCTCAGCCTCGGAAAAACTCCGTAGCACCCCTGATTTCTTGCGGTGAGTGCAGTATACACCTTTTTTTCCTTTTTGTCAAGGGATCTGACTGAAATTTCCCCCTGCCGCATAAATATATATGGAAATCGCCGCCGAAGGAGCCTTCAAATGGACCGCTTTTTCTGTATTTACCGCCGCATTGTCCGCCTTTTTGCCCTTCTTTGCCTGCTTTTCGTGCTGATCTATTCGATTGCTTCCTTTTTTGGGACCTACGACTTTCAAACCTTTCTGGAGCAGCTTTTCACAGGAGGATCCGAAAACTGCCCGGAAGCGCTCTTTCATCGAAAAGGGGAAGATACGCCCGAGCTGTTTGTTCCCTTTCCCGACGAAAGCGATATTTTTCTGAAAAAAGCCGGGCAAAATAGAGAAAAGCCCCTTGAAATTTCATTGAAAATCGTCTATAATCTATAGTCAGGACAAGAGGGTACCTTTTAAAATTCAAAGCATACTCGGCGCGAGCAATTTTGCCGACGCTCAAAGTAAAAAAATGCCGGAACACTTTTTGTTTTTCAGGACTTTGCAGCAAAGCTCTGCGGCCTTACCGCCGTTACCGGATGTGCCGGAAATTTTTAAGATGCCCGCAAACCATGATTGAGTCTTTAGTGTCTGTTGCAAGACAGGACCTATAAACGAAAGGACATCCCGATATGAAAAGAACTACCATCAAGGAGCTGTTCACCGCTCCTCAACAGTTTGACGGCAAGACAATCACCGTGGCAGGCTGGTGCCGGAATCTGCGTGCCAGCAACGCCTTCGGATTCTTAGAGCTGAACGACGGCTCCAATTTTCAGAATCTCCAGGTCGTTCTGGAGGCCGAAAAGCTTCCGAATTACAAGGAGATCACCGGGCAGAATCTGGGTGCCTCCTTTGTGGCCACCGGAACGCTTGTGCTGACGCCCGAAGCCAAACAGCCCTTTGAGCTGAAGGCGGAGCAGATCGAAGTGGAGGGCGCCTCCACCCCCGATTATCCCCTGCAGAACAAGCGCCACTCCTTTGAATTCCTGCGCACCATTGCCCATCTCCGTCCTCGCTCCAACACCTTCAACGCTGTGTTCAGAGTCCGTTCCGAAGCGGCCTTCGCCCTGCACAAATTTTTCAACGAACGGGGCTTCGTCTATGTTCATACCCCTCTCATCACCGGCTCCGACTGCGAGGGTGCCGGCGAAATGTTCCGGGTGACCACCCTGGACCCCAAAAATCCGCCTTTGAAGGAAGACGGCTCTGTGGACTTTTCCAAAGACTTTTTCGGAAAGCCCACCAACCTGACCGTTTCGGGACAGCTGAATGTGGAAACCTTTGCCATGGCCTATGCCAAGGTTTACACCTTCGGACCCACCTTCCGTGCCGAAAACTCCAACACCCCCCGGCATGCCGCCGAATTCTGGATGGTGGAGCCGGAAATCGCCTTTGCGGACCTGTCTGACGATATGGATTTAGCCGAGGCTATGCTGAAAAGCGTAATCAGCGACCTGCTGGTCAAATGCAAAGACGAACTGGAATTCTTCAACAAATTCATTGATCGGGAACTGCTCGCCCGGCTGAATCATGTGGCAACCAGCGATTTCGCAAGAGTAAGTTACACCGATGCCATTGAAATTCTTCAGAACTGCGGCGAGAAGTTTGAATACCCGGTCTACTGGGGCTCCGACCTGCAAACCGAGCACGAGCGGTATCTGACCGAAAAGCACTTTGGAAGGCCGGTCTTCGTCACCGACTGGCCCAGAGACATCAAGGCCTTCTACATGAAGGTCAACCCCGACGGCAAGACCGTTGCCGCCGCCGACCTGCTGGTACCGGGTGTGGGCGAGATGATCGGCGGAAGTCAGAGAGAAGAGAATATGGATATGCTCTTGGAGCAGATCCGGAAATTCGGTCTCCGGGAAGAGGACTACAGCTGGTATCTGGATCTGCGCAGATACGGCGGCACCAAGCACGCCGGCTTCGGACTGGGCTTTGAGCGGCTGATCATGTATGTCACCGGTATGTCCAACATCCGGGATGTGGAATGCTTCCCCCGCACGGCCGGTCAGGCGGATTTCTGATTCAAAAAACATGGCTATGCCAATGCTCCTTGGAGCATTTCGCATAGCCCTTCTGCTTGTCTTTCTTCCCTCTGCTCTGCAAACGGAAACGCCCCTTCCCGGCATTTTTCCGGGAAAGGGGCATTTTTATGAGTAATTTTTCCGGTTCATCCGAGAGTGCAGATCCGGTCATTCAATTCTGGTACTGACCCTTTCCGGCATAAAGAAGGTCAAGGATTTGCCATTCTCATCGACCAGCTTCAAGGTTTCTCCTTCCAGAGTGAAACTGTAGTAAACAGGCACAACGGCCGACTTCAGAGCGATTCCTCCTTCTACTGTATCATCCAAAGCCCCGATGAAATAGAAGAACTCTTCCGATTGATCGCCGGTCCGAAAAACACCCGTGCCGTCTTCTTCAAACAGGAGAGCCATCAGACCCTCCGTTTCCTCCACCCAGGTTCCACTCAAGGTGGGGCACTGAGGCTCGTTTCTTCTCCCTCCGGAAATCAGATTCCAGATCGCTTCAAGAACCTTTTCGTTTAAGCCCAATTCCTTTGCCCGCTCTACAAATTTCTGCGGATTCACCGACGCCATATATTCCTCCATCGTCACCGCCTCGGAGGGTACCGTCACGGCAGCCTGATCGTCCACCGTCAGGGAGCTGTTCAGGGAAATCAGCTTCTTGCCGCCCGAAGTGATCTCAAGCGTGCTGGAAGCTTCCTTTGCGCCGCCGCGGAAGGTATACCGGATCTGAGTGCCCAAAAGCATCTGCAATACGGAAGTGCCTTCGCCTTCACCGCCCATGGGAATCATCTGGCTGAGTCCGCTGTCAAGAGCAAAGGTCAGGGACCCGCTCTGCGTCTCTTCGGTGATGACCAGATCGGACTGATACACCGTATCGCCGGAGGAGAAGTCCGTTTGGAACTCGAATTTGCCGGCTTCCAGCTCCGCCTGGTGCCGCTGCTGGAAGGCTTCCTGCTTCTGGGGGAAGCGCTTGATCCATTCGGGATGGGGGCGGACGATGACCTTGTACCGGTCATCGGCCAGGAGCTGGCGCAGGAGCGGGTCAATGCAGGACTCCAGAATGTTGTCCTTCTGCCAGGAGGGGGCGATCAAGATCTGAGGCCGGTCGTGCGGTACCTGCTCCATCTGCTCGTAGGCCGCCCGCAGGTGCTCGATGACGCCGTAGCCGGTGTCGATGAGTTTTTTGGGAGGCAGACCTTTCCATTCTTCC
>ENA-ORMS01001699-ORMS01001699.1-human-gut-metagenome-genome-assembly--contig:-NODE-1699-length-17266-cov-17.022428_pt1 | contig 17266 bp, 13 predicted proteins | sample MGYA00242104_ERZ508997 | MGnify/ENA primary metagenome ERZ508997 (study PRJEB26280, sample SAMEA2338704) | human gut metagenome | biome: human gut; feature: human-associated habitat; material: faeces... | reverse complement strand
GCGTCGCACCTTCTGCCATCGTCACGGTTGGGGTCAGGTTCGTCAAGGGCATACCATTGGGCACTGTAACAGTGATGGTGTTCTCGCCGCCTTCACCATCCTCGGTAATAATGCCCTGCTTGCCTTCGATCTCGAAGCCGGTGATGGAAGCATCCTTAGACAGCTGCCGGGCAAAGTCAAACCGGTGGTAATAGAAATAGCAGGGATTTCCTTGACCGCCGCCTTCCAAAAACTTGAGATACCACTGGCTGGCATAGCAGCCCTCGTATGTTGCCAGAGCGTTATTCCGCACACTGGTCGTATGGTGGAAATATCCCTCACTGACATTGGCAAAGTTATCCATCCAGTGTTGGAGCATACTCTTCCCTTGCCCGTCAGAGAAGCGGGGATCGGTATGACAGTCGATGCCCATGCTGCAAAGCCCCATCATGACCCAAGCGGCAGACTCGCTGTTTACGTCGCCCCATGCCTCGAACGAGAAAGAACTGCTCATTTTCTGGAGAATCGTCTCAAGACCCTCCTGCATCTTAGCCTTTACGCGGTCACCATAAACGGGATCATCCTGATACGGACCGATCGCATACATGATAGCGCCTACCATGTCGATACCAAATCCATCCGAAAGATACTTGTGACCAAGCAGTGTCTCCAACAGCCTCTCCCGCGTCCAGACGGCATTGCTCGGAATGGTGTAAATTCCCATGTCCATTGCGAGCAACGCAAATGCGGGGCCGTTGATCGTATAGGTGCCGTTGTAATTGTAAAGAGCTGCTGCCAGATCATCGACATTATTGCCTTTTTTGTCGATATAAGGCACTCCGTCATGATACTGTGCAAGCTTCGTGCAATCGAAACCACGCGCCGTCAGCATCATAATCGTTCGACCTAATTCTGTCATGGCAACGCTGGTGGTGGTATCAAGCTGCGAGATGATTTTTTCCACATCGAAGTCGTTGCCTTGACCTGCGTTATAGTTGGGAGATATGTTCTCATAGAAGCCGAGATTCATCCACTCCCAGTCGTTGTTAGCCATGGTGCGATAGCGGCGGATAATGTTGGCAACGACCTTTTGAAGATCACCCTTGTAGGGATTTGGCAGTGTTTCATCCGACAGTGTTACCGTCACGGTATAGCTGCTGGAAGAGCCGTCCTGTGCTGTTACCACATACTGCACAGGCTGGGAGAAGTTCTGTGCCTCCGTTGCAGAGGGAGAAATCGTGGCGAATTCCGACAAGACAATCTTCGGCACGAAGGTCATCGGTGTGCCTCGAGGAACACTCAGCGTTATGCTTCCAGCCGCCTCGTTGATTCCAGCCGCATAGCCGCCGTATTTAAAAGAGAGGATACTGCATCCGGAGGCTGCCGGCGTTCTGGTAATCGTCACTGTATAGTCCTGCTTATTACCATTTGCCGCCGTAACCGTGTAGCGATTTTCGCCCACCTGCAGCGCTGCCGGTTTTGCCGTGACCGCCGCAAATTCGGAAACCTTGATCTCCGGCTCCGTAACGGCCAGATTTGTTGCATAGGGGATCTCGATTGCAATGTCATTACCAGCAATCACACCAACTGCATCACCAATTTTGTAGGACAGAATATCGTTTTCTGCCGACACCTCAGCGGTGACTGTTACCTTGTATGTTGTTTCCAGTTCATACTCGGAATTGTAGACCACAAGGTCTATCGGCTGGGATTCTGAATTGGTGAAGTCGATGGCCGTATCCTCGCTGGCACCATCCAGGTGGTAATATTCGCCGGTGTGCTCGATCTCAGGCATCAGTGCGGATAAATCGGTTCCAACAGGCAGATTCAGCCGGATCGTCCCCGCCTCGCCGTTTTCACCTTCTACGATCTTACCGTATCGTGTAACATCATTCACTGTTACTGCGAAAGATGTTACACGATTGTATGGCATACCATTCTCAACGGTAACGAGCCAATTCTCACTTAAATCGGCGCCAAAAACGTATTTGGCCAGATTCTTGCCGTCAAACGTAGTTCCAGTCGCGCAATCCCACGGCACCACCGAATACAGCATCCTGCCGCTTTCCAGGCTTCCAGCAAAGTAAGTTGCTTTCACACCCTGCGGAACCTCAACGACGGGTTCGGGCAGCTTTGTCCAATCGGTTGAGTCAGGCAGCCGGATGGTTATCGTCTTATTTGCTTCATCAACAATTCCCTTCGAAGTGCCTACCGAGAAAGCCGTGATCTCCGGTGCGGCGATTACACGGGAGCTGAACAGGTCGATGAAATACGGGGCGACAACATGCAGAATGAACTTCAGTTGCTCAACACCCCGCGCAGTGATCGTACTGGGTGTTGTGTACGGATCATCCCACTTATATTCATTTTCCCAATAGCTCTTGAGGCCCTCCAGCAAGCTTTCATCCTGCCAGCCCCGTCCGGAAAGCTGATACTCATGCGTATATGCAAAACCGGTGGTAATGCTGAAAGCACTCTGAATACCGGTAGCTACTTTTACAAGATAGTTCAGATCTGAAGGATACCGTTGCCCAATATGAACGCTGTCCGCGTTCTGGATCGAGCAGTAATATGTAAACAGATCATCAAACTGATGCATGACCTTGTAAATTTCTGGGGCAAGCTTCCACAGTTCAGCCTTTCGATCCAACTGCACCGTATTATCTGCGCTGCTGGAAAAAGCCCAAACCGGGTAATAATAGTGTCTGGAAGGATCATCTTTGTTGTAGATATTCCACTGCTGCACAGAGGAATAATCTGCCGTCGGCTGCACCGCTTCAATACGGGATGGCCAAGAAAACGCATTGATATTTATCCGATTGCTTGTATAGAATTCGACCGGCGTAAAAACACTCGTTCCCGCCGCATCCGCATCGATCAGACCGCCCCAATTTCCCGCAACGGAAATGATATTGATCTCAGAACCACTTTGATCTGTAAAAGACAAAGGGATTGTTTCGTATTTGCCTGAAGCAAAGGCGGTAAAAGAAGGCCATGTGGAATACCAGCTAGGGTCAAAGGCATAGGTCTTACAGGGGAGCAGTGCGAACAGTATTACAAGAGCCAACAAAAGGCAGGGTAAACGTTTCTTCATGGGAATTCTCTCCTGTCTGTCATGCTTTTCGCAGGGGGGGCGGGCACTTTGCCCGCCCCCCCTGCGGTGCCTTGACAGTTAATCTGTCAGTTTAAGCTCCTGCTTAGTGCCAATAAATATCGTAGTTCGTCGTATAGAACCAGGTAATACGAGCACCGTCAGTCAGCGTGTAGTCGGCGGCACCTACATTGGGGATGTTGCAACTGGTGCTCCAACCACCTGCACTATCCGTATACATCCAGCCATCCCTACCGGTAGTGTTAAAGGCGGCCAGACCATTGATAGAGGCCACATAGGTGGAAGAAGGATCGTACTCAGAGTAACCTGCGCTCTGCATGAACTGCTGCAAAACAGTCATGGCACTTGTGTTAGGAGCAACTTGAATGGTGCCCCAGGGCTGGGCAGAGGTACCGCCAAAATAAGTAGCTGCCGCCGCTGCGATCTGGTCAGCCTTGGTTTTCACATCTCCGGTGTACCACTCAGTGCCCTTCAACTCACTGAAATCGAAGCCAAAGGTCACACTGATCGTACTATCGGGGTTTTCGGAGGCAAACGTCACCATCATAACGTAGGTGCGGGTATTGCCATTTGCCGTAACCGTCAGCGCAGGAGTGGTAACACTCAGGTTCATGCTTGCAGTCACATCGGTCGTGCCGGAGACGTTACTCACGTTGCCACCCAGAGTCGCGGCAGCATTCTTGGTAAGCGTGGTAGATACCGCCGCAGTATTGGAAGCGGCAGGAACATTAGTTGCAGAGATGTAATAGTTGCAGAAAGTCCAGCCATTCTCGGTTGTATTGGTGTTGTCCACGAAGTAGGGATTGCCCATGCAGGGATTCTGCACAGTAACACGATACACAGAAGCAGCGGTAGTTGCGCTGTTGAATTTTACGTTGGAAATTGCCAGAGGATCATTGGAGTTGATGGCCATCTGAGCCTGATTATTGTCGTTGATACCAGCGGCAATAATGTAGGTTGCGCCGCTGATGACGACTGTGTAAGCCTTGTTCAACAAGTCAACATTTCTTGCCGTGTAGAGGGTTCCGACTTTTTCAAAACTGCTCGCAGCATCTTCCAAAGTGCCTCCGCTGATAGTGTTCCCGTAGGCTACTCGCACCTTTACAGTCGTACTTTTCAGAGCTTCCTCGGTAGTATCGGCAGGCAGTGTCGCGCGGATAAATACCTGCGAATTATCATAAGTGGGTGAATTGGGGTTGCCATATCCGTCCACTTGATAGACCGCCGGAGTACCACCAATTGTTACCAACTGAATTGTACTGGGCTTGCTTGTGGCCTGTGTGGCAACAGGTTTGTTGTTGCCGGTTGCCATGGCGATAGTGCTCAACGAGAGCACCATCACCAGTGCAAGAAACAGGGATACGAGTTTCTTTGCAGCTTTCATTTTTGTTTCCTCCTATAATTTTTATTTTTTCACCGAGATTTCTCTCGGATGAAAACAAAGTGATAATGTGCCTATCGACAGGCATAAATGATTTCATTCTAATCCGACCTGAAAACTGTACGTCTGGCTTTGCTCACCGCAGGTAACCACTAAATCACGCTCCGGCAATGTCAAATTCAGGATAGGCCGCCCACCCAGCTCGTTCACGATACAGGGACTATCCATGGACAGCACCGCATCCGGGGCAAGCTCTACATTTGCGGCACAGTTTTTGAAATCCGTGTCCGTCGGCAGTGTAATGGCAATCACATAGCGGGTCTCGCCATCCTCCGTGTGGGCCTGGATCTCCGCCGTGCTGTTGCCGATCACGAAGCTGCGGATTAGCGGCTCTTCATTGGCGGCATTTACTTTCCCACACCCTGCCAAGCATGGCAGGATGCAGAGTACGGTCAGCACTATACAGCATATCTTTTTCATATCGTTACCTCACTCAGAGCGGATGGCTTCGTTGGGGCTGATAAGCGTTGCCTTGCGGGCGGGGATCCATGCGGCGGCAATGGCCACGCAGCCGGAAAACACCACGCCGCAGAGCGCCAGCCACCAGGGCAGCACGCACCGCAGCTCACGGGACGCGAAAATCACCGGTATCAGCCACTTGGCGATAAAGCTCAGCACCAAGCCCGCCGCGCCGCCTATCACGCCTACGATCAGCGCTTCCGTCAGGAACATCTTGAAGATGTCGCTCCGGATGGTGCCCAGCACCTTCAGTACGCCGATCTCACGCGTTCTCTCTGTGATAGACATCATCATGGTGTTTGCCACGCAGATGGCGGAGATCAGGACAGCGATACCGCCCAATGCACCCAGCATCGCCTGGATCTGACGGGACTGTGTGCGCACGGTTTCCAGCATGTCATTGAGGGAGTAGGTGTTCAGGCCCGTGTCACGGATCAGCTTGACAATGCGCTGCACATCGTTGACGTTTTTGACCTTGACCCAAACGAGATCGTAGGTAGGGCCGTTGGCCTTTTCCTCCGCTGTTTTTGTCTGGGTGGTAGCCCCCATGTTATTGGCGCTGGTCTGCGTCATTTCCTCAAGCCGGTCATAGGCCATAAAGGCGGAGGAGGTGAAGTTGTTGTTCAGCGTGGAGCAGATGCCGGTTACCCGCAAGTTGTAGAGATTGCCGGAGGGCAGCGCCCGCCCATCGGTATCGGCCTTCGGCTCGCCGGTCAGGCTGGAGGAATCGAAGGTCATGCGGACAGGCACCTCCAGCAGGTCAATCAGGGCGTTGCCATTCTCGTCTACTGCCAGTTCCCAATCCTTTGCCTTGTTGGCAAGGCCAGCCGCCACGTCGTCGGTAAACAGCACCTCCGGATGCAGGTGTGTACCGTCCTCGGCCATAACGCCCCGCTCCGGCGTCAGCATGAAGTTTTCCGCCGTGGTCATGTCAATGCCGTAAACGCGCACCATGTTGACATAGTTGCCGGACACGATGTAGGCGGACTGCTGATAGACCGGCGTTACCGCCTCCACACCGTCGATGCCCCGGAACGCCTCCAGTGCCTTGTCGTTCAGCAGTGCCTTGCGCCCGTAATCGCCGGTGGCAGGCGTCACATCGATCTTTGTCAGGCTGCCCAGTGCCTCGATGCTCTCGCGGTACGCCTGCTCATAGCCCAGACCTACGGAGATCAGCACCACGATACACATGACGCCTACCGCCATGGATAGGGCTGTCAGTGCCGTGCGGGTCTTTCGCCGGAACAGGTTGGTGCAGCCGTAGCGAAACAGGTCTTTTGGCTTCATACATTCCCGTCCTTATTGCTTCCGTCGTAGGTCAGCGGCTTCTCCCCGATGCCCGGCGTGCCGCCGTCTGCGTCAAAGTCGTCGTCAAAATCGTCCAAGGCAGCGGTGTTTTCGGCACCGGGTCCAATCTCACCCCGTTTATAGCGGATGATGACATAGACCACAATGCCGATCAGGATGAGCGCAAGGATCGCTATCAGCAGCCACAGCCACCAGCGGCTGCCTGTGCCGTCTTTATTTGCGTTGACGCTGTTGGCATCTGTATCCGCAGAGCTTTCCGCCACGCTCAGGGGCACGGAGATGTCCTGAGAATACGTCTCGCCGTTGGCGTCCTCATACTGGAGGATCATCTTGCCCACAAACGCGCCGATCTTGGAGAAGCCTACCGTTACATCGGCGCTGGTGGAGCCGCCTGCCAGCAGGTCACCCACATAACAGGGGGTGGAGGCGGTCATGCCGTCCGTGGCCAGCACCCGGATATTCATAGCCTTGGCGCGGCCCATGTTGGTCAGCGGCACGGAGATGGTAGCTTCCTTATCCTTGCTGAGTGTGCCGTACACCTCCGGCGTACCGGCCAGAACATCCATCTTCTGGCTGACCGGCAGCATGATGTTCTGCGCCGCCTTACCGGCCACCGCCTCGGTGGTCTCATAGGTCAGGTTGATGCCCAGCATGGCGGGGCCAACCTCCGCGTCCTGCTTGGCCATGATCTTGTATTTCAGGATCGTCGTACCGCCCGGCTTGATGGAATCGGCATAGGCGGTATCCGTGCCGCCTACGCACAGCGTCAGGCCGGGGGAATTGGTGAATACCAGACTGGAGATGATCTTCTTGGCCGTGTCATATTTGGAGTTGTTGATCAGGGTCAGGCGCAGCTCCGTCTCCTCGCCTGCCATCAGGCCGGATACCTCGGTATCGTCCACATACAGCTTATAGCTCTGCACCATCACCGACATAGCGGAGGCGTCATAGCCATCGATCACAGTAAACTGCGTGGAGAAGGAGCCCTCCGCAGGGGCGCTGTTCTCGAAATAATTGGCCTTGAATTTAATGGACTTGTTGCCGGAGGTGGCAAAGGGCGACACCGTGAAGGTGTAGTCCAGATACTTCACCTCGCCGCTTGGCCAGTAGTCAAAATACTTGCCCAAATTGGTGGAATCGATCACGAAGGGGAACTCGTCCAGCGCGGCAGAGACCACGGGATAGACCGTCACGCTGGTCAGGGTGCCGCCCACATTGATCACGGGGATCCGCATGGAGATAGTCTGATTGGGTGTGCCGGTAGGCACGGTATAGGAGCCGCCCGCATTGGTACCCGCCACCTGAAGGCTGCCGAAGGAGGTGGTAACGCCGGACATATTGCCGTTGTCGGTAACGGTCACATAGGCACTGACCTTGAAGGTCACGTCCTCGGTGATGGTGGTGCCGTTCACGGCATCCTCCCGCCACACGGTGGCGTTGATCTTAAAGGGCACAGCGTAGCGTCCCTTACTGGCAAACTCGCTGACCTTGAACTCGAACCACACCTCCGCCGTGGAGTTGTAGGACATATCCTTTAAGTGCTGCACATCGCTGGCGTAGATCAGCTCAAAGGGCCAGTTGGACACGCTGGCGTCGGTAGGCACATCGGGATAGATGTTGATGTTGCGCAGCATGTATTTCTCGCTGGGCAGATACTCCTTGTTCACCGCCAGCGGCAGCACGATCTTCACCACCTGACCGGGAACGCCTTTGGGGGACTGTGCGCCGGTATCCATCAGGATCAGGGCGTTGGCGTCGCTGGGTATGACCTTGATATCCGTGTTGGGCTTTTCGTCTGTAACCGAGACCCCGCTGACGCCGGCATCCTCTCCGTTTTCGTAAGACGTGTAAGCCTCAATGGTGCTGTCATCTATCACTTCCTCTGTGACCTCTTCCGCCATAGCGACGGCGGGCAGCAGGGATACTGTCATCCATACGCAGATCAACAGGGCCAGTACCCGTTTTACCGTTTCTCTTTTCACTGTGCGTTCTCCTCTCCGGTGTGGTGATTTTCTATCTCTATCTTTCCGTCGCTGAAATAGACGGTACGATCCGTGTAACGCTGCATCTGCGGGTCATGGGAGCTGAGGATGAAGGTGGTGTTCCGCTCCCGGAAGATCTCGCACAGCAGCTCCATGACCTCCTGACCGGTGCGGCTGTCCAGATTCCCGGTAGGCTCGTCCGCCAGCACGATGGAGGGCTCCGTAATAATGGCCCGGGCGATACTGACGCGCTGCTGCTGACCGCCTGACAACTCCGCAGGCCGGTGATCTACGTGTCCGCGCAGTCCCACGCGGCTCAAGGCCTGCCACGCCAGCCAATTCCGTTCATCCTCCGGTACGCCCCGGATGGCCAGCGGCAGTGCCACATTCTCCAGTGCCGTATACTGGGGCAAATTATTGTAGTTCTGAAAGACGAAGCCGATATAGCGGCGGCGGAACCTTGTCCGCTGCTCCTCGTCCATAGCCTCCAAATGATGCTTGCCTCGGACAATGATCTCGCCCTCCGTGGGCGGCTCAAGACCTGCCAGCATATTCAGCATGGTGGACTTACCGGAGCCGCTGCGGCCTGCGACACAGACAAATTCGCCTTGCAGCACGGACATGTCCACGCCATCCAGCGCGCGGACCGTGTTGCCGCCGACGGTGTAGTGCTTCTTCAGCCCCACCGTCCTGATGATGGTTTTTCGTTCACTCATAGTTCTCTCTCGCTATCTCAAATGTGGAGGGCGGCAGCACATAGTTCCGCTCCTCCGCCGTCAGGCCGAATTTGATCTTGATGCGCTCCAGCTTCCGTACCCACGGGTCGCCCAGTGCCCACAGCACCAGAAACGTACACAGCCCGTGGCAGAAGTCGAAGAAAAAGCTGGATAGATAGGCCGCGCCTATCGTCTGCCAGGTAAGGGGGCTTACATACCCGATGATGAAATACAGGTTCATGATCCAGCCGTACAGAAAGCCGGACAGGAAACCATAAAGGCATAGCCGCAGGGGCGCGTGGTCGGTAAGCTGCCGCACAAAATGCAGCAAATCGCCCCGGTTGGTATTCTCCGGGCACAGCCTGTCCCACAGCTTCGCCGTGAAGTGAGGGCGGCTTTTGCCCTTGAATGCACCTGCATTTTGCAGGATACCCGCCAGAAAGCCCACCAGCCCCCATGTGAACATCTGCCACGGTGTCCACGGCCCCTGTCCGAAAATGAAGTTGCTGACAAAGGCGGTCAACGCGCCGGTAAGAAAGCCCGCCTCCGGCCCGAAGGCCACCGCCGTAATGATAATGATGGCGGAGCAGGGCTTGAAGTTGGGCAGCGGGATGATCTCAAACACGGTGCGGCCTACCACGGCAATGGCCGCCATCACCGCGATAGGCACCAGCTCACGGGCCTGGGGCCTCCGCTTATCAAATACCAGTATGAAGGGAATCGCGGAGGCCAGCAGGAACAGCAGCCCCAGCAGAATATCGGAGTTGAGGATAACGTAATCCCAGAAGGTACGTGACCCCACCGGATTGACCGCGGGGCGGTGGCTGTGGTAATAGCCGAAGGCCACCATCAGGGCGGGCAGCACCAGCAGGATCACCCACGCGGCGGCTCTGGTTCTTTTGCTGACAAAGAGCTTCGACACGACGCGATCACCTCCTCGCAGGTAATATCCATGGGGAAATGCTCTGCCGCGATACGGTTGGCGTCGGTGGTATAGAACCGGTTCCCGGCAAAGAAGTCGTGGGGTTCGCCCTCGGAGAGCAGCAGCCCGTCAAACATCAGGGCGCAGCCTGTGGCGTACCGGGCGGCGAACTCCACATCGTGGGTCACCACCAGAATAGACGCGCCCTCCCGGCACAGCGCCAGCAGCAGCTGCGCCAGCTCCGCCTTGGCATAGGCGTCCAGCCCCTTGGTGGGTTCGTCCAGCAGCAGCACCGTGGCCTCCCGCAGCAGCAGCTTGCCTACGGCAAGACGCTGGATCTCACCACCGGACAGGTCGTAGGGATGCCGCGCCAGCAGCGGCGTCAGCTCCAGCCTCTCCGCCATCTGCACGGCCTTGGCTTTGTCCTGTTCGGCACTGTCCAGCAGCTCCTTCTCCACCGTGTCGGCCACAAACAGCGACCGGGCGTTCTGGGGCAGCATACACAGCCGCTGACCCTTTGCCAGCTTTACCTTGCCCCGATAGGGCTTCCGAAAGCCGGCCAGTGCCTGCATCAGCGTGGTTTTGCCTGCGCCGTTGCCGCCCAGCAGGCATAGCAGCTCACCTTCTCGAAGCGTCACATCTGTGCCGCGAAGAATGTCTTTGCCCTTTTCGGTATAGCGGAACCAAAGCTCCTTGCCCTCTAAAACGGTGGGGTGCTTTGTTTCTTTCTCAGTTTTCGCGGTTTCGGGCGCGGAAGTCTCCGCCGCGATGGGCAGCAGCTGCTCCAAGCGGCGGCGGCCATCCCGCACCGTCAGGGGCAGATCGTCCGTTTGCTCCAATTCGCTGAAGATACGGACGGCAGCGGGAAGTCCGAAATAGATACGGCTTTTCTCTGCGCTGCCGGACAGCTGCCGCGCGATCTCAGCCGGCGCGCCGTCCGACAGGATACGCCCCCGATCCATAGTCACCACACGGTCGGCGGCGGGGAATACCTCGTCCAGCCGATGCTCCGTCAAAAGGATAGCTACGCCCAGCTCACGGTTGATCCGCTGGACGGTGGCAAGCAGATTGCGAGCCGCCAGCGGGTCCAGCATGGAGGTAGGCTCGTCCAAAATCAGCAGCTTCGGCCCCATCGCCAGCGCCGAGGCCAGATTCATCAGCTGCTTCTGTCCGCCGGACAGCTCCGTGGTCTTACTGCGGAACCACGGCTCCATGCCGAAGAAGGCAGCCATCTCCGCTACGCGGCGGCGAATCACCGGAACCGGCAGCGCCATATTCTCAAGGCCGAAGGCCAGCTCGTGCCATACGAAATCGGTGACGATCTGGTTATCCGGGTTCTGCTGTACGAAGCCGATCTCCGCCGCGGCGGTCAGCTCCGGCAGTTGGGAAAGGGGCGCGTCCTTATAAAAGGCCTCGCCGGCCTTTGCTCCCACAGGCAGCAGGCCGGGCTTGGCATGGCGCAGCAGTGTGGTCTTGCCGCAGCCGGAGGGGCCGCACAGCACCACATACTCGCCCTTATGTATCTCCAACGAGACATCGTCCAGTGCCCGCGTGTCAGCCAGCGGGTAGGAGAAGCTCAGGTGTTCAAACCGTAAGAGCGCCATCTGATGGCCTCCTTTGTTTCAAGAATACCGGGCAGGAACATCAGCACGGCGTAGAACGCGAACATGGTATAGCTGGCGCTGCCCAGCAGCACCGGCGTCATGGCGGGATAGAACTCCATATACCCGTGACCGAAAGCGCGGGCAGTGATGCAGATGCCTGCCACCGCCAGAATAAGACCCAGCGTCCGAGCGTCCCGGCCATCGAAGCGGAACAGGTGGAAGGTAGTACGCCGCTTGGCACCATAGCCCCGGGCTTTCATGCTGTCCGCCGTCTCCACCGCCGCCTCCATGCTCATGGTCAGCAGCACCGACAGGTTCCGCAGGGCACTGCCCAGCCTTTGCAGCAGCCGCGTACCCTCCTCCTGCAACATGGCCTGAGACTGACGGATCTCGCGGCGGTTCTGCTGAAGCTGTGGGATGAACCGCAGCGTCATGGTGATCAGCAGCGACGTGCCGGGAAAGGGCTTGCCGAACAGGTACAGGAATTTATCCGAGGTCATGACCTCCTGATAGCAGGTAAACCACATAATGACCGCGCACAGGGAGCAGCCGGACACCAGACCGTAGCACACCGCTTCCAGCGTGTACCACAGGTGATTGATGGTAAAAAGCATAGTCACGCCCCGATGGTTGAACAGCGGATTGGCAAGGGCGATCAGCAGAAACATAGGCCCCACAAACCGCATGGTGTGGCCGTAGGCTCTCCAGCCCCGCAGTCGGATGGAAAACCAGCTGGCACCCAGAAACGACAGCACCACCGTGACTGGGTGCATACAGGACAGTGTCAGGCCCAGCGCCAGCACGAAGTACGCCATACTGACCGCCGGATGCAGGTTCCCGAAGAAACGCATCCGGGTATCAGTCATGGTTATCCTTCCAATCTTGAGCACCTTCCCACCAACCGCCATCCAGATCAAGGCCAAGGTCGCAGGTGTAATTCCACTCAATGACCTCGCCGGGCTTGACGTAGTACACGCCGCAGCCGTAGTTGGGATACCAGTCGTTGACGCAGTACATCCAGCCGCTCCAGCGGCCGCCGTCGAATTCATAAAGGTTGTTGATGCCCTCCACATAGCAGCCACTGGAGGTACCGCCCCGATAGGACATGTGGATCTTGTACTTATCGCACACAAAGGCCAGCACATCGAATACCGTGTCGCCCTCTTCGATCTCCACCGTGGTCACCGGCAGGATCACGCCGGAGGCCGGGACGATGCCCGCCCACTTGCTCTCCAGATGCATACCGTTATTCACCGCTGTATCGCAGCGAATGGTAATGGTGACGGTGTTTTTCTTGCTTTCGGGCTTCTGCTCGGGGGTAGGCGCGGGGGTGTTGCTGTCCTCGCCCTTCTGGTCGTCTTTTTTATTGTCAGCCTTTTTCCCGCCGGAGTTGGACGGCTTGTTGGCGGTATCCTCCTCCGGGGTGGTAGAAGGCGTCTGGTCTGTCTTATTGCCCTTGTTGCCCTGCGGCGCATCTCCGGAGCCCTGGGCATAGAAATCCGCCACGCTGTCAGGCTTGCTTTGGGACGGGGTAGTTGTTGTTTCCTTTTTGCCGAAGCTGAAGGCCTCCGTAAACCAGGAATACCACGGCTTTTCCTCTTCGGGTTGGTCGGTATCCTCTCCCACATAATCCAGATCCAATTCGCCGCTATTGCCGGCAGTGCCGGTCTGGGCGCAGGCGCACAGGCTCAACAGCATCATAATTGCCAGCAGGAACGCGATGATATATCTCAGATTCTTTTTCATGTCAATTCTCCTTCAGCCGTTAGGGCTGTTGATTTTGAGGATGCGGGAGGGGCCGGCAAACCCCTCCCGCTATGGAAAAGACAACGGCATTTGCCGTCTCGACTTGCCTTTTGCGGATTTGAGGATGGGGGACGGGGCGGCTTAAACCCCGTCCCCCTATGGAAAGCTGACAGTCTCCGTTCAGACTGTCTCGGCTTGACTGGGGTTAATCGCTGCGGATATTGTATCAAGTGCGGCTTCAGCGGAGGTCTCTGCCAAGGTGAGAGCCTTTGCTTCAGCCTCCGCCTTCTTCTTCGCCGCCCATTCAGCCTTAGCAGCCCGCTCCGCACGCTTTTTGATAGCCTGCTCCTTCTTTCGCTGCTCGGATTGCTCCAGCTTGCGCTGCCGCTTCTGCCTTCGCTCCTCGCGAAACAGCGGTTCTTGCTTCACCTTTTCCGCCTTATAGCGAGCGGTGTCGCGCAGCTTGCGCATGGAACGAGGCTGCGGCAGCTTTGCCGCCGCCATCGCGGCTGCCCAGCTGCCAAAACGCTGCTCAATAAATGTACCGCCATCCACTTCGCTGGGGGATGGGCTGTGACCCAGTGAGATGGCACACCGGCTCAGATACCGCGCCAGCTGCGGCAGCGGCGTATCTGCGTTTCGCTCGGCAAATGCTTCGTCACGCGCTTCCAGTGCTGCCACAGCCCTTTTGACTATTTGGTTTTGCGCCCACGCCTGAAAATCAATGGGACGTCCGCCGCGTTGAGACATAGTAACACTCCTCCTTATTACGAAAAAATGCCGGACAAACCCCTTCTCAGGGGATGACCAGCGACATTTTGGCAAGAAAAAACGCTGACAAAATCCGTCAGCGCACGCTCCTGCCCTCGTCACAGCGAGAGAGCGCCACTGTGTACCAAAGATCCTTGACCGTGCAATTCTCCTGCCCTCGCGCCACAAGGCTTTCGCCTTTCGTACATGATCTACCTTCTCAGAAGCTTCCTCCCAATGGCGGTATTACCCAACAGCTTTCGCCGCTTCGACCATTTCCTTGCGCTCACAGTGCCGTCCGCAGAGGGTTTCTAACCCAAATTCCTTTTAGGCTGCTGCCTGATCTTTTGCATACAAAAAGATCTTTACGACCAACACAGCCACACGGTGTCACCGGATCATATTTACTTGTCTGTTGCAAATGAATGATGCTGCTGCGGTTTGTGCATACTGCAAAGTGTCAGCACACGCTCTGGGTATTTCGTAAATCATATACAATTTACGACAGAAAAGTTACCGCAATTCCATCTTTTACTATACATTGACTTACCAAAAAAGTCAACAAAAAATGCAGGAAAACTGTGAAAAAGCAAGAACTATCTGAATTGCGATTCAAATTGCTTTATATTGTTTCCATCATCTGGAAGTTCAAAAGAAAGGATACCACGGCATCTTGTTAATTGCCGTCACAAACACCGTCAGAAGGAAGGGAGATTACTATGCCACGGCGAGGAGAGAACATTTACAAGCGGAAGGATGGTCGGTGGGAGGGCCGCTATATTCGCGGCCGGACACCTGCCGGCAAGGCAGAGTATGGCTATGTATATGCCAAAAGTTATGCAGCCTGTCGTGAGAAGCGACGGAAGATGGAAGGAGTCATACCACAGAAGCCGACCCTGACAGGTGAAATGTCTGTGGCCCAGGCAGTTGCGTTCTTTTTGTCAGATCGCCGTGGTGAGCTAAAGGCTTCAACGGTCGGGCGCTACGAGTATGTGATCAGCCATTATATTGTCCCAGATCTGGGAACGGTCATGCTTCATGAGTTGACGGCGGAAAAGCTTTCTGCCTATTTTAAGAGATTGCAGAACCGAGGTCTATCAAGCAAAACCGCGAGGGATATTGGTGTGCTGCTAAAGACAATTTTCAAAGTGGTGAAAAAGAAATGTCATTGTGATTGCCCCGGCCGGGATGTGGAGCTGCCCGCATATCGCGGCAAAAAGATTGAAGTATTTTCCGATCACGAGATAGCCCTGCTGGCGCAGAAGATCCTGGAGGCCCCGGACATCACAGGGCTGTGTATCCTTCTGGTGCTGAACACGGGGCTGCGACTTGGTGAGATCTGCGCTCTGCGCAAAAGCGACATTGACTACCGCTCCGGCTTTCTGCGAATTGAGCGCTCGGCTGCCCGTGTACGCGATGCTTCCGGGACACATCTGGTGGTGCAATCCCCGAAAAGCGGCAGTTCTGTGCGTCTTGTAGCCATTCCCAATGATATGCTGGAATTGCTGAAAGCGACCACCCAGAGCATTCAGAGAGACAATTATCTGCTGACCAACACGGACACGCCGATGGAACCGCGCACACTGCAATACCGATACCGGAAGCTGCTGGAACGCTGCGGTATCCGCTATCGGAATTTTCACGCCCTCCGACATACCTACGCGACAAGGTGCATGGAGAATGGTGTGGACATCAAGAGCCTCAGTGAGCTTTTGGGCCACGCTGATGTTCGGACGACATTGCAGACGTATATCCATTCTTCTCTGGCCCATAAAAGGCAGGCTGTTCAGAGCATATGTTTCTTACCCATGGAAGGGGCGGGCAGCGTTTTAATTCCGTCAAAAATTCCGTCAGAGATCTCAGCAATTACCGTGCCGCCAAGCAAAACAGGGACTTGTTTCGTGAATTGTATATGATTTACGAAAAACGAACTTTTCCTCATGCAGCCGTAGGCATCTGTGCCTACGGCTTTTTTGTTTTGCAGGCAAGGCGCGATCTGGCTTGCTGCATCGTAACAGGGGCTAATCATCCTGTTATCAAGACCGTCTGGGATAGAACTGCTCGCCGACCCACTCTGCGGTCAACTCTTTCGGATGCAAGACCAGCGTGGGCGTATGGCTTTCCACAGCAAAAGCAAAGGCTCTGTTTTCCCCACTGTCCGTTGCTGACAAGTCCGTATCATGAACACATAGCACCACATCGGCAAGGCCGATGATCTTCCTATAGGCTTGCAGTTGTGCATCCGGCGTACCCACGGGACACACAACAGAAATATGGGTGCATTTTTCCAACATAGTAAAATAGCGTTCCCGCAGATACGGCGCCCACTTTGTGGCTTGTTCCTCATGTGGTATGTAGCAGAAAAGCATCAGGTCTTGGTCGGTGGTTTCCCGCAGACCATTGACGATCTCGGCTGCGTACAGACCTACGCCGCAGTCGCAGGCGGTCAGAAACTGTGTCACACCGCGCTGGCGCAGCGCCATAACCTGCTGCGCCAGTTCGATTTTCATTTTCCGGCAGCCACTATCTTCTTCATCAAACCCCCATGGAAAGCGCATGGGTGCTTGCCCTATGACTGCACAACGGTATATACGGCGACCTTCTTCCAAAGCAGTCACACCCTCACAAAGATTATTGTCGCAATAAATAATACGACAATAATTATTAAAATGCAACGATTTTCCAAAGTATAATAAACGAAAAATCTAAGGTGGTGAAGTTGTGACAGACATTCTTGAAATCATTAAGCAGAATCGTGAGGCACGGGGATGGTCGGAATATCAGCTTGCTGAACGCTCTGGCCTGCCACAGTCTACCATCTCCTCGTGGTATAAAAAATCTATGACGCCATCGTTTGCATCGCTTGAGAAGATCTGCGATGCTTTCGGTGTTACATTGTCGCAATTCTTTGCGCAGGACGACATTCGTGTGGCTCTGACTCCCGCGCAGCGTGAGATGTTGGATAAATGGAATTGCCTGACATCAGTGCAGCAAGCAGCTTTGGTCGCACTCATGGATACGATGATATGAATGGATAAGCCGGTTCTCGCGGCGAAGAAGCGTTTTCCGCCTGTACGCCCCCATATTTCCCCGCCACAATGGCCTTGTACTTAAGGTCATTAGGCATTGAGGACGGAGCAGAGCGGGCACGGGATGGGCGATCATGCCCAGCGGAGCATATCAGCGTGGCCGTGACCCCCGACAAAATCTTGAAGGGGCGAAACGCAAATAAACCGATAAAAAAAGA
>ENA-ORMS01001694-ORMS01001694.1-human-gut-metagenome-genome-assembly--contig:-NODE-1694-length-17320-cov-4.335592_pt1 | contig 17320 bp, 12 predicted proteins | sample MGYA00242104_ERZ508997 | MGnify/ENA primary metagenome ERZ508997 (study PRJEB26280, sample SAMEA2338704) | human gut metagenome | biome: human gut; feature: human-associated habitat; material: faeces... | reverse complement strand
AGGGATGAGAAGGAATCCGCCATCGTGCTCGCTGATTTGGCGATGAAAAAATAAGGTAAATTCATAAAAAACTTACGAAACTTCAGTTTTTTTATTTTTGTAAGCGAAAAAAATAAAATTAATTTTGCTTTATGTATGAATTATCGTATCTTTGCATAAGATAAGCTGCGCTCGGCAGATATTCAAGCAAACTTGATGTTCTCTGCAATTTTACAGCATAAACCCTAAACAGAAATAAGTATATGATTACATTTCCTTGCGCCAAGATAAATCTTGGACTTAATATCGTAAGTAAGCGTCCGGATGGTTATCATAATCTTGAAACCGTCTTTTATCCCATACCTCTTACCGATGCACTTGAAATCAAGTACATGGATGAGAAATTTCCAAGTGAGTCACCCTGTGACCTTAAAATCACAGGAAATGATGTCGACTGTAATGAAGAAGACAACCTTGTGATAAAAGCTTATCAGCTCTTGGCTGCCGACTTCCAGTTGCCTCGTGTTCATGCACATCTCGTGAAGCGCATTCCCACACAGGCTGGTTTGGGAGGCGGTTCTTCCGATGCAGCCTATATGATTCGCCTTTTGGATGAGCGTTTCCGACTGAATATTGGTATACCTGAGATGGAACGTTATGCAGCCAAATTAGGTGCAGACTGTGCTTTTTTCATCACCGCTGACCCTTCTTATGCCGAAGGAATTGGTGATGTACTGATGCCTGCCGATGTGCCAGGCGCTGGTCTTGGCGGTTACTATCTGGCTGTGGTAAAGCCCTCAGTAGCAGTAAGTACGCGTGACGCATATGCAGCCATCGTACCAAAGACTCCGACAAAGTGCTGCAGAGATATTGTCAGACAGCCTATCGAGACGTGGAAAGATGAGCTGGTAAACGACTTTGAGGCTCCTATCTTTGCTATGCATCCTGAGTTGGCTGCCATCAAATTGAGCCTGTATGATGCTGGCGCTGTGTATGCTGCCATGAGCGGAAGCGGAAGTGCCCTCTTTGGTATTTTCCGTGAACAACCCACAGGCTTGGAGAAAGAATTCGAAGGTATGTTCTGCCAGGTGATGAAGCTGTAATTCCAGTTTCCCTATGGTAGGAGAAAGCCCCCTACTCTTTCAAGCTTGCTAAATTTCTCTATTTAATAAAAACAAGAAATTATTTGTTAATCAGATAGTTATGAATGAACAGACACATCAGAAACTGATGGAGATAAAGCGATCTTTCAGGTTGCTTATGAGTGGCCCCACCTCACAGTCGATGCGCGATAAAGGCATAGAATATAAGATCAACTGGGGTGTTCCCTTTGTAGAACTCAAGAAGATGGCGACGGAATATGGTAAGGATTATGATCTGGCTATAGAGTTGTGGAAGGAAAACATCCGTGAATGCAAGATATTGGCTACACTTATCATGCCTGCAGAACAGATGCTCCCAGAAATTGCTGATTTATGGATGGAACAGGTTGCTGGGCAGGAAATGGCGGAAATGCTGGCGTTCAATCTGTTGCAGTATGTCGACTATGCGCCTGTAATAGCCTATCAGTGGATAGCCTCAGACAAGCCTCTCTACGAGATTGCCGGTTACCATATTCTTGCGCGCCTGTTTGCTGCCAAACGAGAGGCCAACGAACGGGGCATCAACGAGTTTCTCGACCAGGCAGCCATTGCGCTGCAAGGTGATCATATGGGTGTAAAACATGCAGCAGCCAACTGTGTGATGCGCTTTGCCGACATGGATGAAAGCTATGACACCATCGCTCAGAAAGCTCTGAAAGGTATCTTGTTCTGATGGCAAGTTTTGCCCCACATGCCCTGAAGGGTAGTGTGTTCAAAATCCGTTTAAAATTTGGCACGTTTTTTAGTCGAATAATCGGTTCAACTAACTGATATTCAATAATTATCGATACGAATATTGCGCAGAACTAAAAAATGTCACATTTTTGAATTCTTAACACGTTGATTTCGTGCAAATTAACTTGTATTTCGGTGCAAAAAACGTGTCGAAAAATTAATAGATTTTGAACACCCTACCTTACAGGGCGCCTTGCTGACTGCCTTTATACCCTGGGCTAAGAGCTTCTGCCCTTTCAGGGCGTTCCAACCGTACAGGTCGATAAATCTCAAATTTGTATTTGTTTATTTACTTGCTGAGATCGAAACCAACGCGGATGCCATCATAGTTTTTGGAGATTTCGCCGATAGTACCGAGAGTGGTGTTGCCGCTCAGGGCAGTCAGCGTCTGGATGATGGTAAGCAGTTTCTTCGACTCGAAGAGAATGCTGATGCCAGATGTGTTCTTGGTGGCGAAACCATTGAGGCTAAGCAGCAGACGGCCTTTCAGGTCGATGGCGTGAGTCTTCTCGTCGAAGGTGTAAGTGCCGCTCCATGACTTTCCGTCTATCTTGGCATTGAAGGTGCCGTCCTCGTTGAACTTGAAGTAAGTGTTCGAACTGCTGAATCCAGCTTTCTGATAATAGGTGCTTAACTTTTCCTCCACCTTCTTGGCAGCGATTTCGCCACCCGCTTTCGCCAACAGGTTCTCTGAGGTAAAGGCGCAGCCAGGCGATTTATACTTCCATGTGTAGGCACAGAGGTCGGCTTTCTTGAATGTGGTTGAGCCAATCACGTTGTCGAGAATGCTTCCCACGATGCTTCCCACCTTGCTTGTGGTGGAGCCTGTGGTGTTGCTGCTGCTGTTTCCGCCAGCATAGCCCAGAAGTCCTGCTAATACTCCTACGGCAGAAGCCTTGGTATTGACAGTGTCGGCAGAATGTGTCTTCGAAGAGTCTGTCGTGGCTGTGGAAGCTGTTGTTGCGGTCGATGTTGAAGATTTGGAGGAAGTCTTCTTGGCAGTGGTGGTAGACTTCTTCTTAGTAGTAGCCTTCTTTTTCTTGGTTGATTTTTTGGCAGGAAGGCTGCTCATTTCGGATGTTGTGGCGCTCTCGGCGCATGTCTCGTTGGCAAGGCTGCCTGTGGTGCATGTCAGCACAAGGGCAACCATCATGAATACTTTCTTCATTTTTGTTGATACTTTTTTGATGTTTTCAAGTTGAAGAACTCCTTTTTTCTCTCTCTTTTGACCTCTGAACCTCTTGTGTTCAGAAGCCCAGTGTGGAGTTTATGCTTTTTCGGGTGCAAATATCGCAAAAAAAGCGCAGATGGAGAAAGGGGAATGGATATTTTTTGTAGGTTTTTCCCTATTTCTCCTTGATTTATGTCAAAAAATGAGGTTTTTAGTGTTCTTTTCTCACTCTTTTCGTGGTGCTTGTAGTCAGAATATCTTACCTTTGCAACATTACAAATCGCAATAGGTTATGGATTATAGTTTAATTAAGGTCAATGCAGAGGTAGAGAATCTTGCACAGGACAAATGCCAGCAGATTCTTCATGACCGACGTGAAGCCCTCGCTAACAAGGTTAGAAGAAGAGCTTAAAAAACAGGAGAGATTGTTTTCTCAAAAAGACACAAAAAGAATTGACATTCCGGGAACGTCGTTTCCCGTGTAACGTAAAAGGTCCCGTTGACAGAACTTGGTTCTGCGACGGGACCTTTTATGGTTTTATTGTTTTCTCTAACTTCCCATTTCTGAAAAGTTCGTTGAACTTTTATTTTCCAGCCTCTTCCTTGGTAGCCTTCATGATGACTTCCAGGTGGTTGCCTGGCTTGAGGACGATATTCTTAAGGAAGTCGCCTATAGCCTTGCCGTCGACGCTGCTTACTGTCTTCACGTAATCGGTATGCAGGTCGATGCCGTTGATGACATAGTTGCGCAGGATGCCAGTCCAGTAGCCATTGGTCTTGGCGTCTACCGAAGCCTGCTTGGTCAGAATCTCCTTGATCTTCTGCAGGTCGCTGGCGTTAGGCTGCTCTACGGTATTCTTCAGGCCAGAGAAGAAGTAAGGCAGAGCCTCGTCGAGCTTCTCGGGGTTGAGCTGTGCGCTGCCGGTCAGGCTGAGTGCCAGCTGTCCGTCCCAGTCGAGCTCCATGCTTGCCTCGGCTCCTGCATGGTAGGCTGCACTCAACTTCTCGCGTATGTTGCGCAGATAGTCCATCTGGAGCAATCGTGCAGAGATGTCGGCGAGCACACTTGTCTGCAGGGTGTAAGGAGTCTTGGCATACCATATCTCGGTCACCTGCGACATTGGGTTCTCCATGCTCTTGGTGAAGATGTTTTTCACCTCGCCTGTAGCTACAGGGATAGCCTTGTTCTTCAGCTTGGCGCCCTTGCTTGGAATAGAGGCGATGTACTGCTCGATGAGTGGCAGGAGAGTGGCCTCGTCGTAGTTGCCCACGAAGAAGAAGGTGAAGTCCTTGGCGTTGGTGAACATCTGCTTGCCCAGTTCGAGCACGCGGTCATAGTTGACAGCATCGAGGTCTTCGGTCTTAGGGATGCGTGCCATCTTGTTGCCCATGTAGATGGTGCTCTGCAGCGAATCCTGGTAAACCATCTCTGGGTTCTTGCTCTGGTTGGCAAGAGCGGTCTTGATGGTGCTCAGGAGGTTGGCAGCCGATTTCTCGTCCTTGCTCAGCGCTGTCATCTTGAGGTAGATGAGCTGCATGAGGGTCTCGATGTCCTTAGGAGTAGAGTTGCCCGAGAGTCCATGCTTGAAAGGAGTGATGGTGTAAGCCACGCTTGCCTGCTTGCCTGCGAGGGCTTTCTCGAGGTCGTTGCTTGAGAACTGGCCCAGACCGCTGGCGTTGAGCAGCATGCCGCCCATGAAGGCGAAGGTGTAGTCGGCCTTGTCGAGTGCTGCGTAACCTACGTTGGCTGTGGCAGCAAACTGTATCTCGTTGTCCTTGTAGTCGGTCTTCTTCAGCACCACCTTGGCACCGTTGGAGAGGGTGAGGGTCTTGAATCCCAGCTTCTTGTCTTCTGCTGTGCTCTTGATCTTGCCAGCCTTAGGCTTCTGGGCGATGAGAGGCTCCTGCTTCACATTGTCCACATAGGCCTCGAGCTTCTCGCCGCGCACCTGCTTCACGATGTCGGCAAGCTCCTGCTCGGTGGGATAAACAGCACCGTCGGCCTCGCGCATCATGACGAGTGACACCAGGTTGGTGTCAGTTTCGCAAATCAACTGCTTGGCGTACTGGTTGACAGCCTCTACAGGGATGTGAGGCACCAGCATCTGATAGATCTGATATTCGTCCTCTACCGAAGGGATAGGCTCGTTGCTGGTGAAGTTGTCAACATATTGAGTGGTGAACTGTTCGTTCTTCATCTTGTCGCGATTGGTGTAAACCTTCTCCATCTGGCTCATAAACTCATCCTTGGCACGCTGATACTCAGTGGCGGTGAAGCCGAAGTCGTGTGCACGCTTCAGTTCGCGCATCACGGCGGCATAAGCCTCCTTCATCTGTCCGTCCTTGGCAGCACCGAAGGAAGTGAGCGCCTCCTTGGTGCTTGAGAGCAGATAGTCGCCAATGCTGGTTCCTGCCTGCAGATAAGGGCAGTCGGGCTCCTGCGATTTCTCGTTGAAGCGGGCATTCATCATGCTGGCAAAGATGTTGTCCATATAGCCTTTGAGCAGATAGTCGACACCGTTCTTCAGCGAGTCGGGTGTGGCTTCGTGCTTCATGAAGATCTGGAAGATGCCCATCTGCTGCTCCTTGTCCTTGTCTACCACGTAGATGCCCTGGTTGTTGTCGGGCACTTCCACGGGCACTACCTTGGCAGCGTTGGCTGGCACCTTGATGCCTCCGAAGAGTTTCTTGATCTGCGCCTCGATATGGTCTACGTCCACGTCGCCGACGATGATGATAGCCTGGTTGTCTGGGCGATACCACTTGCGGTAATAGGCGCGCAGGGTCTCTGGGTCGCAGCCGTCGACGACGCTCATCAGTCCGATAGGCATGCGGTAGCCATACTTACAGCCAGGGTAGAGCTTAGGAAGGGCACGCTCCAGTATGCGCTGCTGTCCCACCATGCGCATACGGTACTCGTTGTGCACCACGTCGCGCTCGTCGTTGATGGCTTCCTTGGTGAGAGAGATGCCGTTGCTCCAGTCTTTCAGGATGAGCATACATGAGTCTACTGCTGACACGCGTGTGGTGGGCACGTCGGTGAAGTAGTACACGGTTTTCTCAATAGAGGTGTAGGCATTGAGGTTGCGGCCATATTCCACACCGATGCTCTGCAGGTATTCCTGGAGGCTGTTGCCCTGGAAGTGCTCAGAGCCATTGAAGGCGAGGTGCTCCAAGAGGTGAGCCAGACCGCGCTGGTCGTCGTTTTCGTTGATAGAGCCTACTTTCTGTGCGATGTAGAAGCTGGCTACATGCTCAGGGAAACTGTTGTGTCGGATGTAATAAGTCAGACCATTGTCCAAATGGCCTATTCTCACATCTTTGTCTACCGGGATAGGTGGCATCATCTGAGCCATGGCCTGTCCGGCAGTAAGCAGCACGATGGCTGCAGCAAAAAACTTCTTAAGTTTCATAATAGCTGATGTTGGTTTATATATATAATAATGTGTATTTATTCTTCTTTCATAAACTTGATGCTGCAAAAGTAGCACATTTCTAACGACAAAGCAAGCATTTGGGAAGTTTTTTCCCAAAATGCCTGCATTCTTAACATTAAACTAACATTCCACTAACATAACCTAACATTAGGTTCTGTTTTTCAGCCCTTCGCTTTCAGAAAACTGTTCATCCAGCTGCCACGATAGAGGCGGATGAGGAACAGGATGCCGCGGAAAGTCAATTCGGTGGCCATGGCTATCCATACACCTTCCAGGCCGAAGCGCTGCGAGAGGGCATAGGCCAGGGTGAGGCGCACCAACCACATTGTCCCTAAGTTGATGGCGGCAGGCTTGAAGGTGTCGCCGGCTCCCACGCAGACACAATAGGTCACGATGCTCGCAGCAAAGAACGGTTCGGCAAAAGCCTCTATGCGAAGACAGCGTGTGCCTAAGTCGCAGATGGCGTCGACGGGAGAGAGTACTGCCATCATGCCCGGTGCAAAGAGATACATGACAACACCCATCACTGCCATTACGCCCATGCCGAGACCCACCGTCATGTAGGCAAAATTGCGGCACAAGTCGATGCGGCCAGCGCCATGGGTCTGACCGACGAGCGTGGTGGCGGCATCGCCTATTCCGTAGCCAGGCATATAGCACAGGCTCTCGGCGGTGATGGCAAATGAGTGGGCGGCAATGGCGATGTTGCCCAATGGCGCCACTATCATGGTGCTGACAATCTGTGCACCACTCATCAGGATGTTCTGTATGGCCAAGGGAATGCTTATCTTGAAGGCATTGCGCACGTATTCGCGTACCCAGCTGAAGCGAATCTTGTCTTGACGCAGGTTGAGAATCTTGTTGTGGCAGGCTGCCTGCCAAAGGTTGGGCAGCGAGATGCAGACATAAGCTAAGGCGGTTCCGAAGGCTGCGCCCACCACGCCCATGTGTAGCACATAGATGAAGATGTAGTTGAACACGACGTCGCACAGGCAGATCAGAATTGCCATGATGCTGGGCGTGTGCATGTTGCCTGCAGCCTTGAGCATCATGCCCGACATGTGGTACAGGTAGACAAAGGGCAGCACGAGGCTGTAGACCAGGAAATAGGCCGATGACTTGTCGGCAATGTCATCGCCTCCGCCCAACCAGTGGGGCAGGGGAGAATGAATGCCCACGCCGATGAGGGCTATCAGGATGCTGAAGATGATGCCGCAGAGCAGCGAGTGGCGAAACACCTGGCGGGCTTTGCCGAAGTCGTTGGCTCCGATGAAGTGGGCTACCTGCACTGAGAAACCAGTGGCAAAGGCACTCAGCAGGCTGCCGATAAGCCAGGTGGTGGACTCGATGAGTCCGATGCTCGCTGAAGCCTCTGCACCCAAATGTCCCACCATAGAGGCGTCGATAAAGAACATCATGACGGTGGAAATCTGTGCCAGCATGGAGGGAATACTCAAGCCTACGATGAGGTTCAGTTTCTCACCGCGGTGCATGGAGCGTCCTGCCCGTATCGATTCCATCAGATATTCTGTCTTTTTGCTATATAACATAATGTTTGTACTGCCATTTATTGTTTTCTGTTGAACTGCCCGGTAGAACAGTCAAAGCGAGAAAATGGCGATCCCTCCTAAAAGGAATCGCCATTTTTATGATTTGAATGTTAAATTTCTATTTATCCCAAAATACAAGATCTTATCACCTTTAAACAAAACCTCTATCTATTGGGTTGAATTCAGCGGATAAGAAAAAGAGAATCTTGAAAACTCTTTTCTATATCCTGACTTCATTCACTTTTCGTCGTCCTTGAATAACAATCTCTTATTTACCTTTAGATTCTAATACCTGTCGTCCTTGAATAACAATCTCTTGTTTACCTAAAACTAATAACCTATCACAATCTATTACCTAACTAAAAACCTAAAACTTATAATTCTGGTGCAAAGGTACTACTATTCTCGAAATCTGCAATACTTTAGCGCATATTTTTGCATGAAAATAACATTTTTTTTGCTTATAAGCCCCAAATGTGTGCGAACACATACACTTGTTTATTCTTTGAAACATATTTTTAGAATTCGGATTTCAGGAGTTTTCTTTAGGAGTTAAAGGAGTTAAAGGAGTTAAGGAGTTTTTTCAGGAGTTAAGGAGTTAAAGGAGTTAAAGGAGTTAAGACAACAGCTTTGTGGGCTTGTGAATTTTAACATTAAACATTCCCTCAAGGCTATTGTCTTAACTCCTTTAACTCCTTTAACTCCTTAACTCCCGAAGAAACTTCTCCGAGTTGATGGGGAAAATAAAAAAGTCCTGTGCCGAAGAAGCACAGGACTTTCTGTATGGAGGAATAGAATTATTTCTTAATCCATTTGCCATCGGTGTACCAACCCTTGAGCACAATCTCGAATTTGAGCATTGAGTAAGCAGGAATGGTGGAACTGTTGCTCTGGCTGGAACCATAGCCGAGAGTGTAAGGCATGTAAACCATCCAGTGGTCGCCGATATGAGTCATTTTCATCAGGGCAGTGGCAAATCCGTCGACAACGCCCTTCACAATGAAATTGCTGGTCTGAGCCTTGTTGACATCATAGTCGCCGGTGAAATTGTGGTCGAAGACATAGTCGTTCTTCAGCATGCCCTTGTAGCTGACCATCACCGAGTCGGTGTAGAGAGGGCGCACGGCAGAACCTTCGCCCTGCTGCATCACCTGCACCACGATGTTGTCTTCCTGCTCATTGAAGGTAGGAGTGACAGGCTGGTTGTTGAGATCAGTATTTCCCGTCTGGTTCTCCATACTCCAATTGCGGTAGACGTGCCATCCGTTGGCTTCTCCCTCCTGCTTGGCCTTGACGAGAATCTCGGCAAAAGCCGTCTTGTTCTTTGCCTGCCAGTCGTCGTACTCGGAGTCGGTGTTTTCGTCAGTCTCGCTGCATGATGCCAGCACAAGAGCCGACATCATGAGCAGAAACAGATATTTCAAATTCTTCAAATTCATCTATGTGTATTTGATTTTTTATCGTTTAGAAGTCCTTGATCTCCTTGCCAAGCTTCTTCAGTACGCTCGTGATGCTCACACGGTCCTCGATGATGCCGCGAAGCTCGCTGATGGCAACACGCTCCTGCTTCATCGTGTCACGATAACGCAGAGTAACCTTGTGGTCGTTAGGAGTATCGTGGTCTACGGTGATACAGAACGGAGTACCGATGGCATCCTGACGACGGTAGCGCTTGCCGATAGAGTCCTTAGGATCGCCATAGTGGGTGTTGAAGTGGAACTTCAGCTCGTCAACGATCTCGTGAGCCAACTCGGGCAGGCCGTCCTTCTTGTCGAGTGGGAATACGGCACACTTCACAGGAGCCAATGCCTCAGGCAACTTCAGAACCACGCGGCTCTCGCCGTTCTCGAGCTTCTCCTCGCAGTAAGAGTGGCACATCACGCTGAGGAACATACGGTCTACGCCGATAGAAGTCTCTACATCGTAAGGCACGTAGCTCTCGTTCTTCTCAGGATCGAAGTACTTGATAGAGCGGCCGCTGAACTTCTCGTGCTGAGAAAGGTCGAAGTTGGTACGGCTGTGAATGCCCTCTACCTCCTTGAAGCCAAATGGCATCTTGAACTCGATGTCGGTAGCTGCGTTGGCATAGTGAGCCAGCTTCTCGTGGTCGTGGTAGCGATAGTTCTCGTTGCCCATGCCGAGTGCCTCGTGCCATGCCAGACGAACCTTCTTCCAGTACTCAAACCACTTCATCTCGGTGCCAGGCTGGCAGAAGAACTGCATCTCCATCTGCTCGAACTCGCGCATACGGAATACAAACTGGCGAGCCACAACCTCGTTGCGGAAAGCCTTACCTATCTGGCAGATACCGAAAGGAAGCTTCATGCGGCCTGTCTTCTGAACGCTCAGGTAGTCGACAAAGATACCCTGGGCTGTCTCAGGACGCAGATAAACCTTGCTGGTAGCATCGCTCGCTGCACCCATCTGGGTAGAGAACATCAGGTTGAACTGACGAACGTCTGTCCAATTCTTGGTGCCGCTGATAGGGCATACGATGCCCTCGTCCTCGATGATCTGCTTCAGCATCTCGAGGTTAGGACCCTGCATGGCCTCGGTGTAGCGGGCATGAAGGTCGTCGAACTTCTTCTGATTCTCCAAGACGCGAGGATTGGTGGCGCGGAACTGAGCCTCGTCGAAGCTGTCGCCGAAGCGCTTCTTAGCCTTGGCGATCTCCTTGGCGATCTTCTCCTCGTATTTGGCCATGTGGTCCTCGATGAGCACATCGGCGCGATAACGCTTCTTAGAGTCGCGGTTGTCGATCAATGGATCATTGAACGCATCCACGTGACCTGAAGCCTTCCAAACAGTAGGGTGCATAAAGATGGCTGCGTCGAGACCCACAATGTTCTCGTGCAGCAATACCATGCTCTGCCACCAGTACTGCTTGATATTGTTTTTCAGCTCGACACCGTTCTGACCATAGTCGTAAACGGCTGCCAAACCATCATAAATTTCGCTACTTGGAAACACGAAGCCATACTCTTTGCAATGGCTTACAATCTTCTTAAAAACATCTTCTTGTGCCATGATGAAATCTTATATTTTTCAAATTTTCGGCAAAGATACGCCTTTTTCTCGAATTTTCTTTGTATTTTTGCCTAAAATATATAAAATAAGTATTAAAAGCTATCTATGAGCGACGAAATTAAAGACAAAGACGAACTTCAGAAGGGTGGTGAGCCACAAGATTTGGATGCGGCTGAACAGCATTCCGACTACAAGCCTGTCAACAGGTTTGATGCTTCGGCGGTGCGCCATCTTAGCGGAATGTACCAAAACTGGTTCCTCGACTATGCCTCCTATGTAATTCTCGAGCGTGCCGTGCCTCATATCGAGGACGGACTGAAGCCCGTGCAGCGACGCATACTGCACTCGATGAAGAGAATGGACGACGGAAGATACAACAAGGTGGCGAATATCGTGGGACACACCATGCAGTTTCACCCGCATGGCGACGCCTCTATCGGTGACGCACTCGTACAGATGGGACAGAAAGACCTGCTCATCGACACACAGGGAAACTGGGGAAATATCCTCACCGGCGACCGTGCGGCGGCTTCACGATACATAGAGGCACGTCTGTCCAAGTTCGCGCTCGACGTGGTGTTTAATCCCAAAACGACCGACTGGCAGCTCTCCTATGACGGCCGCAACAAGGAGCCTATTACGCTCCCCGCCAAGTTCCCCTTGCTGCTGGCACAGGGAGCAGAGGGCATTGCCGTAGGTCTGAGCAGCAAGGTGCTGCCACACAACTTTAATGAGCTTTGCGATGCTGCCGTACGCTATCTCAAGGGCGAGCCTTTCACCATCTATCCCGACTTCCCTACGGGTGGAGCCATCGATGTGAGCAAGTATAACGACGGACAGCGTGGAGGCGTGCTGAAGGTGCGTGCCAAGATAGACAAACTCGACAACAAGACGCTTGTCATCACCGAGATTCCTTTCAGCAAGACCACCGGAAGTCTCATCGACTCCATCACCAAGGCGGTGGAGAAGGGAAAGATAAAGGCCAGAAAGATAGAGGACGTTACCTCTGCCAACGTGGAAATCCTCGTCCATCTGGCTCCCGGAACCTCTTCCGACAAGACCATGGACGCACTCTATGCCTTCAGCGACTGCGAGATCAACATCTCGCCCAACTGCTGTGTCATCGAGGACAACAAGCCTTGCTTCCTCACCGTGAGCGATGTGCTGCGCCACAGCGTAGACCGCACCATGGGACTGCTGCGCAAGGAGCTGATGCTGCGCAAGGGCGAACTGGAGGAGCAGCTCTTCTTCTCCTCGCTCGAGCGTATCTTCATTGAGGAGCGCATATACAAGGAGCGCAAGTTCGAGCAGAGCAAGAGTCAGGATGAGGTTGTGGCCTTTATCGCCTCGAAGCTGGAGCCTTTCAAGGACAAGCTCTTCACAGCCGTAGTCGACGGTAAAGGCAAGGTGGAATATGCCTTCCACAGAGAGATAACGCGTGAGGACATCCTGAAACTCCTCGAAATAAAAATGCAGCGCATCCTAAAATATAATAAGGACAAGGCCGACGACCTCTTGCTGAAAATCAAAGCCGAACTGGCGGAGATAGAGAACGACCTCGCCCACATGACAGATGTCACCATCAACTGGTTTGAATATCTCAAGACCAAGTATGGCAAGGCGCATCCACGACGCACCGAGATAAGAAACTTCGACACCATCGAGGTGACCAAGGTGGTGGAGGCCAATCAGAAACTCTACATCAACCGACAGGAAGGATTCGTGGGTACAGGACTGAAGAAGGATGAGTTGGTGTGCAACTGCTCCGACCTCGACGATATCATCATCTTCTATAAGGACGGTAAGTTCAAGGTGACCAAGGTGGCCGACAAGATCTTCGTGGGAAAGAACATCCTTCATGTGCAGGTGTTCAAGAAGAACGATAAGCGAACCATCTACAACTGTGTGTATCGCGACGGCAAGCAGGGCGAATACTTCATCAAGCGATTCAACGTGACGTCGATGACACGCGACAAGATGTACGACATCACGCAGGGAACGCCTGGAAGCCGGGTCATCTATTTCACGGCCAACCCCAACGGCGAGGCTGAAATCATCAAGATAACACTGGAACCAGACCTCTCGAAGAAGCGACAGAGCATCTTTATCGAGAAAGACTTTTCGGATATTATCATCAAGGGACGTGCCGCCAAGGGCAATCTGCTCACCAGGCGAACCATTCGACGCATTGGTCTGAAGAGTCATGGCCACAGTACCTTGGGAGGAAGAAAGGTGTGGTTCGATCCTGATGTCAACCGTATCAATTACGACGAGAACGGACGTTTCCTCGGCGAGTTTAATGACGATGAATATATCTTGGTGGTTCTCGACAATGGCGAGTTCTATATCACCAACTTCGACCCCAACAACCACTATGAGGACAATATCCTGAGACTGGAAAAGTGGGACGAGCATAAGATATGGACTGCCGTTCTCTATGATGCCGACAACGAAGGCTATCCTTACATCAAGCGATTCACCATGGACGCTGCCAAGCGCCATCAGAACTTCCTTGGCGAGAATGTCAACAGCAAGCTGATTCTCCTTACCGATACAGTTTATCCTCGTATCAAGGTGACTTATGGAGGTGTGGATGCTGTGCGTCCTGCCGAGGAAATCGACGCCGAGCAGTTTATCGCACAGAAGAGTTTCAAGGCTAAGGGAAAACGACTCTCTACCTGGAACATCGGTACTATAGAGGAAATAGAGCCGACCCGTTTCCCAGAGCCTGCAGATACAGCCGATGCTGCCGACGCAGCCGAGGGCGATGAGACGACAGCCGAGGGCGATGCTGCCGACGGCAAAGTGTCGTCCCGGACAAAGGCAAAATCATCCGACGAGAACCTCGACCCTGATGCCGGCAAGAGCCAGCAACAGATTATCGATGAGTTGACAGGACAGACAAGCCTCTTCGACGATAAGAACTTTACTGCGGAAGACGAAAAAGACCGCGACTGGCTGAAGGATCAATAGGGGAGTTGCTTCAGAAGTTAAAGAAGAAACTTCTTTCCCCATAAAGAAAGCCGCCCCAGAAGCTTAAAGCTATCTGTGGCGGCTTAAAAGAAAAGATTTACCCTGTATTATTACTCAATAATAATCAAAACTCTACGGCATTCCTCCTTTGAACAGCCGTTGCTGTCGCCAATGGCCTTCCCTAACTTGATGTCGAAGTCCTTGATGCCTTGTTTCTTCAGGAAGTTGACAACATTGTTCAGACGACCCTCGCTGAGTTTGTAGTTCTTTGAAGAAACTCCGTCCGACGAAGCCTCACCGATGATGGTAAGCTTGTAGTCGCCCTGTTCCTTCAGGGTGTTGATAAACTTCTTCAAGCGAAGTCTTTCCTGAGTCGTGATGTTGGTCTTGTCTACGGTGAAGAATACCTCGTAAGACTTCACCTTCTTCGACTTCTCGCAGTCGTCGAGCAATGACTGCAGCTCGGCATTGTCCTTGCGGCAAGCCTTCAGACTCTCAGACAATCCGTCGTATGCACGCTGCTTTTCAGCCAATTGCTTTTCGTAGGCTTCCTTCATTTCGGCCTGATCTCTCAGAGCCTTGTAGTAGCGGGCCTTGTTGCTTGGCATCACCTTGCTGACGAAGTTGAAGCGCAGAACCTCACCATTTCTGTCCATTGCGGTCACAATCTTATCGCCATTATCGTCTATAGTGGTCTTGATAGCTGTGAAACCGTTCAAGAGAGTTTCGTCTATCTTGAGCAAGCTGGTGTTGATATTGCCTAAGCTGCCCTGAGTATTGTCATCGAGGAGCTTGATGGCACCTGTGTTATTGTTGATTTCCACCTTGATGTCCTTCAGACCTGTCTCTATAGCTGTGGTCAGTGCATTGAAGCGCTCTTCCATAGTAGAAGTCTGGTCGTTGATAGCCTTGATGATAGCCTCGGCGTTAGCTATTAAGGTAGCATTGAGGAGCTTGCCAGTGGTGTCAATCTGCAGGCGCAGAATATCTCCGTTCTGGTTCATGGCGTATACAATGGCCTCGCCCTGGGCAGTAATCTGTCCGGTGAGTGTGGTCATCTGCAGGCTCAATGCCTCGAAACCATTAAACAGAGATGTGTTGATGTCTTTCAGACCGTTCTTGGTGTTCTCGCTCAATATGGTGATGGCACCAGTATTGGCTTCTACTGCCACCTTGATGTCTGCCATGCCGTCTCTCAACAAAGTGTTGAGGGCATCAAAGCGCTCTTTCAGAGTCTTGTTCAAGTTATTGACTGCATCTACCAGTGCCGAGTAGTCATTGATAAATGTGTTTCCACCATAATCGACAGTAGGTTCAGTTACGTCCGTACATGCCGACAAGCTCAAGGCTGCTATGAGCAACATAGGATAAAACTTCTTTTTCATAATTAATTTAGGTTTTAAGCTCCACTTTTCCTTATACACCTTTTAAATATATTTACTCTCATATATCTTATTACAATATAAATATAAAAAAGGGAAGCAGTTAATAAAATAGGTTATTACTTTCGACTGCAAAAATAAGTAAAAATCAATCAACGGGAGTGAACCTCAGTTTTTTGTTGTGAACCTCAGTTTTTTAACGTGAACGTGCGGTGGATTCAGTATTTTTTAACTAAATCCACCGCACGTTCACGTTGATTTTGTTCCTTTCAAGCAGTTTTTATACCTATATTGTGCTTTTATATCATTTTTCCCTCCATACGGATAAGGTTGTTGAATATCCCTATTTGCGGAAGTTGAGTAAAGCGAAAGTTCAGTTAAGTAAAAAAGGTAAAAAGTTCAGTTCACATACTTCTCTATCAGGTCGTAGTCGAAGTCTTTGAGTCGCTTTCTGGCATTGGTGAGTCCCCATCTGTTCTTGAAACCGCACAGCTCGGCAGCGGCTTCCTGTCCTATGTTGGCAGAAGAGTCGGACGCCATCAGCCTTTCGTAATGACGGATGCGGAAAGCGTTGACCAGTCTGTAGAATCCCACTTGTGTGATGAAGGTGCCTGCCAGAGTGTGGTTCATCGAACTGACATCGCGCACCACTTCTATTCGCTTCAAGCTGGGTTCCAGATATCTGCGGCTTACGATGGTCAGCACCTCGTTCTTTACCGACTCCCAGTTTTCCTGTTTTATCTGCAACCTGCTGTTTTCCCTGTTGCGCTCCTGTAGTTCCGGTTCGTCGTCGGCATTTTCTATATCTTTGATATTTGTTTCCTCCATTGTTTGGTTGTCTGCCGACTGCACTATTTGTTCGAAGAATTCAGTTTCTTTAAGAACTCGTTCCATGTTGTCCTGCGCTATCGTGTCCATGCCTTCCTGTCCCTGTGCAGAAAGAATCAGTTTGTTGGGATGCAGAATTCTGCAGAGGAATCGTATTTGCCATGCTGCAAGGAGCAGGTCGATGAAGGCTTTCAGCAGTTGGCTGTCAACGAGGAATTGGATCCACATCACCAAGAGCCACATCACGGGCAGGTAAAGTATCTTCTTGGCGAAGGCAAAAGGAAAGTCGGAATCACTCGAGAAGTTCTGTGTGTGGTATTCGTCAACCTTCCTGATGAGCCATCTGCCTACTCTTGTCATACGTATGGACAGCAGGATGCTCATGCCTCCTACGACACATTCCCATTGCAGTTTGTAGGGCAGAAGAATCTCCTCCGCATGGAAAACCACAATGGTGAACAAACCTCCGAGCAGCAGGAAAGGGGTGAGGAAATAGAAGATGGACGACACCTTTCGCCACATCTTTCCCATATGGAAATAGCGGTGGTAGAGCATGGCAAAGCATACGGGATAGTAAAGAATGCCAAAACTTCGTGCGAAAAACCATGTTCCGGAATCGGCGGGGCACAGTACGTATGGCAACTGCAAGGCGGTGGCAGCAAAGAAGAAAGTCATCTGCCGGCGAGCAGGATAAAAGTAATCGCCCTGCTTGTCGAAAGGATGGCACATGTGACACCATCTCACTATGGCACAGAATGTGCCAGACAGGATGACAGTATAGCATGCCAATGAGTAGAAAAACTCTACCTGGAAAAATAGTTGGTATATTCATCTGTGATATCATCTTTTTGGGTTAGTAATTCTGGCTTCGCAAGTTGGGAAGTAATTGTAACAGAACTTGCTAAAGTTCTTTGAGGTATAGATTCGCGCCATTATCTCAGTTTGCAAAAATAGTAATAAAATTGCGAAAAAGCAAGCAACTTCCAAGTTTTTTGTCTTTTTCTTCTTCTAATTGAAATATAAGTTGTATCTTTGCACTCGCAAATGCGCTTGTGGCGAAATTGGTAGACGCGCTAGACTTAGGATCTAGTGGTTC
>ENA-ORMS01001687-ORMS01001687.1-human-gut-metagenome-genome-assembly--contig:-NODE-1687-length-17347-cov-3.941649_pt1 | contig 17347 bp, 12 predicted proteins | sample MGYA00242104_ERZ508997 | MGnify/ENA primary metagenome ERZ508997 (study PRJEB26280, sample SAMEA2338704) | human gut metagenome | biome: human gut; feature: human-associated habitat; material: faeces... | reverse complement strand
GTATCGCTACTATAATCAAAGTACAAAACATATAATCCATAATAATACTCATACGTTCTCGCTTATCCGTGCTGCGATAGGGCTTATCCGTTATGATTTTCTCTTACTCTTAATGAAGTGCAGTATATCCCACTTCTTCCAATATCGGGTGTGCCCACGCTTCTTGCATTTTCCGTTCGGGATGTCACCCCTAGCGACCATCCTGTTCAACGTAGCATCAGAAACATGCAGTTTCTCCTTGACTTCCTCGGTAGATAGCATCGGGTTAAGCATATCGGGGATGATGTCGCACAATCTATCTAGGTCATCATCGCTCATTCCGCAAGCGGTGATGACCTCACCATTTCGCTGCTGCTCGTCAGCCTTAAAGCAAGCATCACTCAGCGACTTAAAAGCCGTTCCGAGCATCTTATAATTCAATATCTTTCCCATTATGCGCAGATTTTACGTCCTAACTTTGTTCTACTGATAAACATGTCGAAAAATCCGTATAGATAAAACATTGCCGTCACTATCATTACGGTGAAGCAGGAATCTATCATATCTTTAGTAGTGTACCAACTCCATTCAACGATGTGAGCAGCATTCACACCAAAGAAATAAAAGAAGGGTATTCTGTATCTCCAACATAGAAAGAAAAATCTGCTCGCCAGTATAAGAACCATTGGTAGAACGTACACCATAAAGTAGATGAATAAATAGCAGGGAAAATTCTCATTGTTTGTTATGAACATTTCCCTTGGATGCTGCGAGAAATCCCACATTCCGTATGCGTGTAAGCACATAATAATTATTGGAACGTACTTGCAGAACCATCTGAAGAACTTCAATATCCTTCTGCTGTATCGATTACCATGTTTCATCAGCAAATTCATAACCTCGCTGACATCTTTGTCTTGCAACCAATGCAATAGGTCGCTTTCATCTTCTTTATTCATAATCAGTTGATTTTTTATGTCGGTTTATAAGTTTATTGATGCAAAGATACACTTTTCTGCACAAAATCATCGGAAATGAGAATATTTTTGCGTTAAACTTTATAAAAAGTAACAATCTGTAAGTAGATGGCTACAAAAATAGCGTTAGAACGGCTTTCTTGCCAAATTCTAACGCTATCAGTGTTTATCCTATCACAACCTCAATGGTCTCCATATCAGCGAACTTCAAGCCGCAATCTTTCGCTGCCTTGAACAACTCCTTTTCGTCAACTGCCTCGATGGCTACCTCTACCTCCTTGTCGGCAAGTTCCTTGAAATACTTCTCGGTCTTCTGCTTCTGATTGAAGAAGTACTCATTGACCTCAGCGAACTTGGCTGAATCGTCCTTGGTGTATTCGTAGCCCTCATTGGCGTGCTTCTGCTCCAACTGCTGGCACTCCTGGAGCTTGCACTGCATCTCCTCGAACTTATCGTCCTTCAAGCTCTGCTGCGCTTCCTCCACATCCTTGTCGTAGGTATCGGCTACGTGGCGCAGAGCCTTCATATTCTTCCAAACTCGCATAGCGGCATCATCGCTCATTGATGATGTCTTCAATGCCTTCAATGTTCTGTAGGCTGCAACAGCCTCGATTGTCTTAATCTTTTTCATAATTGTTTCTTTATTTTTATGTTATACAATATTCTTCTCCAGATTGCCATAGCAGAATACCTTTCCTATTAACAGTGCAAAGTTAAGAAAATAATTCCGAATAGCAATGCAGGAGGAGCAAAATTTACGAATTAAAAAAATCAGCTTCCCCACGTTGGGTAATCACTAGGTCGCAAAGTGTCTGCTTTCTCGGTGAGAACGTAAACCACAAATACATTTCTAGTATTTTGTTATATTAAGAACATCTACGTTTTAATACATAATATAACTACCTCCTGGAGGAACTTGTTTCCATCCACCATCTATATTAATTTCAAAAGATAATTGACACATTTGTCCATAATAACCTCCATCATAAATATTATCAAATCTTATATATGTTTCAACATAATCTGTTCTATCACCTTCGGGAATAGTTACAGAGCCTGTATTTTGACCAGAGCTATTAGACACATAACCTCTTCCATATGTTGTCTTATTATTACCATATGAGCAAACACTTCTAAATATGCCATCATTAACTGTAAATGTAGCATCAGGAAGTTTATATATTCTTGCTTTACAAATACAAGTAGCACCAACTAATTGTCTCAACGATGAGAAATCAACAAAACCACTAGAACCACTTTTAATACTTTCCATATTAATTTGTCTAGGATAATATTTAAAACTAATAGCACCCGGAGGAGATATAAAAATTATTTTTGTATTATCATATAAAGTTGCATTACGAGTATATGCTAAAAAAGGTACAATAGTAACATCTTTATCATTACCTACATCAAAAGTTATTTCTCTACTTGCATATATAAAATCTGTTGGTTTTTCGCAATTACCAACATAATAATTTTTATAAATCTTATCAGTATTATTATATGGTGAATCATAACAAATTTGAATCCAAAAAGACCAAGCTAAATACAAATCGGTAATTATATCTTCCATAGTAACATTTGTATTATCATCCACATTTGTATTCTTATATAGAACACAATTAAATTTAGGAGTTGAAGAATAATAAATTTCAACATTAAATAACGTAGGAATAGAAGATTGGAACATATTACTTATTGCTTTACTATTATAGTTTCTAAAATCACCTAATCTATAAGGAGAATTAGCACCACCTTTTGGAAAATGTTTTCCTGATACCATTGTAGTTGTATCAGCACTAATACCACCATTTCTTCCATATATATTATCTACATAAAGGTTGTAACAACCATTAATTGCAAAACCTTCTCCTCCATAATTATTACGTAAGTTCTTATAAGTATCCATAGGTATATTCATACCACAACGAACAACACAAGTATATTTACTATATGAAGATGTTACTATTTCATCAGAGTCTTCTCTAATAGGATATTCTTTAAATTCACCTTTACAATTAATAGGTTTATACTTACTCCATATATTTATATTTTCACTCTTACAAAGAGTAGCAAGGTCATTGCTACTCTCTCCAAGAGCTCGTTTAACATCATCAATGCTAACAGGAGCACTAATAATTCCATTTTCACTATTGTAAGACATAATCTTTATTTTTTTAATATTCAACTTCAGTTCCTTATTCTGTTACAACTTCTTTGGTAACAACTCGCTCTACTGTTACATTGAACACTTTCGCAAGCCATAATATAAATCGTTTCATACGCTTAATCTTTAGAACTTAAAACACTAGGCAAGGCAGCTCTATAAGAGCCACCCTGCGTTAATACTCACGATACTTACTCTGCTGCCTCGCTTGCCATATTAGCGGCGATAGCGGAATTAACCTCCTTAATCAATGCTGATACCTCACTGAGCTTGCTCTGCGGAACACCGCTGATGTTGTAGGTCAGTTCGCTGCCGTTGGAGCTGGCATTCGCGTTGCCGAGATAATTACCATTTGGGTCACCATAGATACTCATATTGATGCTCTCAATGTTGCCACTCGTCTTGTCAACATTGTAGGTGATTTCTACTCGATAGCCGCCCTTGGTGTAAGTGGCAGCTGTCTGTTCATTTTTCTTGTTAATCTTTAAATTCTCCATTTTCTAATCTAATTTAATGAATTAATATTCTTGTTATCTAATCTCTTCTTGTTGCAGTCTTCCTTATCTCCGCTCAATCGCTGAACCTCTGATTCGAGGAAGACCACCCGAGCCTTCAACCTGCTGACCTCATCGCCCACCTGCTCGATAGCACCAAATGCCGTTGCAATCAGCTTCGGAGACCAGTAGTTAATCTTGTAGTAGCCCTTCTCGTCCGTCTCAACGATGTCCTTTAAGTGAGGGTTGCACAAGACGTGCTGGGCAATCCAACCGATAGACCTTGTATTGTCCTTCTTCCAAGCAAAGCCGAACGTGCCACCCATTGCCTTGATGATACCAAAGTAGTCCAGCTTCCGCAAATCCTGCTTCAAGCGGATGTCAGAAGATTGATAAGCTGTAACTCCACCTTTAGCAAGAATACTATGAGGGAAGTAAGTATTCATTTGAGCATCATAATTATATATATGACCAGTGGCAGCAATTGTATATCTACCATCATTAAAAGCATATTTAGTTAAAGCTAAAGCTCTAATTTTAACAACAATACCATTACGTAAATTAGTATTATTACTAGGATGACTAAATACTAATCTTACATAACGATGTGTATCATTACCAACAGCTACATTTAAAGGACCAACACAAATATCACATTTATGTGACCATCCATTCATTACTTTAGAAGCATATTCAGTATAAGCACCACTACTATTTCCCAAATATACTTGACATTTTATATCAACTCCATTATTTACATCAACACTTATCCAACTAAGTTCTTGATATGCTTCATCAGGAACCTTAACAGTAACCCTAAGTTGATTTTTCTTTATTTGAGTAAGTTTATCAGCATCAGTATTACCAAGAAGATTATTACATCCTAAAAAATAATCAAATATACCAACATTATCATTTACAAGATTAAAACAATTTTCAGGATTACCAGGATACGTATTCCAACTAGCACCGTTATCCATCGAATATTCTACTTGTATATTACCCATATCAATACCATTAAACATATTAGTAACATTCGCTCCGATACTACCATCCCAATTTTGTAAACTAGTACCATATACATTTACATCAGTAGTAGTAAACTTTGTAGCTTTAGCTGTTAATAAACTATTAATATGAGTCCCACCATTAATAATAGTATTACCATTAATAGTCATACCACCGCAAGCAATAGCATTATCTACATTAAGACTTTTAAAACTAGCATTACCACTTTGTGTTATTTTCCAATAAGCACTACTTGCTTGACTACACATATCTTGAACTTTCACCCAATTACTATTATTACCATTACCTAAATATAAATCACCACCACTACCTCCAATTCTAGCTCCACTATCAGGAGTTATAGTTGTAATACCTGCAAGTCTAAGTGTACCATCACTTTGTGGTTTTATAGCAGTAAACGCAGAACCATCAGCTATACCAAGATAAATAGTTTTATTAGAATGAGTATATTTAAGACCTGCCCATCTATCAATATTCCAATCAGTTTCACCAAAACGAATAGCATTACCTGTATTAAATACTATTTGACCTGCAAAGCCACTAATCCAAGCAGGGTCATCAGAATCGCTTAGTATTATAGCTTTATCTTTAAAAATAGTTCTAATACTAGCAGTGGAATAAATATCACCTGCAACATGAAGTTTATAAGCAGGTGAATTAGTTCCAATACCTACATTTAAATTAGTATCTATACATAATCCCTGTCCAAATCCACTATTATTTGCTCCTAATTCTAATTTTCGTCCAGCTCTAGCCCCTAACCAATGAGTGTAAATATATCTACTAGCAGCAGCATTAGAGCCTATGTCATAACTATCATCTACCTTAAAATGTATATTACCAACTTCTGATAAAGAACCACTTACATTACCAGTACCATCAAAACTTTGACCCCAAATAGTTCTAGGAGTTTGAAGTTTGGTTGCAGAAGCTACATTATCCGCGGTAGCCGCTAATATTCTATAAAAACCCTCAACAAAGCCTGATGGTTTTGTTGTTGTTTCTGTCATTGTTAAAGTAAAATTTACAGAAGAACTTACCTCAACTTCTGTAACTCCTCTATAAGTTCCGTCATAAGCCATCCATATTTCAACATTAGAGGAAGTAGATACATATCCAAATTTCAATTCTCTATTACCTCTAACTAATGTGGATGTTACTTGTATGCTTCCTCTTGTACTTGCTGCTACCTCATATACTGATTCGTTTGTTCCTCCAAAATTTATGCCACCCTTAACAGTAAACATAACTTTAGATGTTCCATATCCTGTTACTGATACAGTGTGTAATGTTCCTAATTTTATATATGATGTATTATTACCCTGTGTATTGAAGTAGTATACTTGTTTAATTCCAGTTCCATTACCATTTTTTATCAAATGTTCACCATCAACAGTATCTGCATTTCCAGCACTACTAGCATAATTAACACTAATGTTCGATATGCTTTTGGTAGTTCCACCAACTGTTATACTAATTCCCTTATCAGAATTAGATAGAGCAGTAAGAAGTCCGTTAGCATGAACACCATCAACCTTGTCTGCATTTCCTGCACTTGTAGCATAAGCACAACTTCCACTAGAAGTAATATAACCATTATCATTGGTAAACTGGCTCACCTTCGTTGGTCTTCCGCTCACATTACTCCACGCTACAGAACTGGCACTTCCTGCACTGCTTGCATAGTTAACAGACAAGCTAGATATAGCCTTGTGTCCACCACCACCAAGCAGTACATAACTGTCGCTCGAATTATCCTTCTTGAATCCAGCTCCGTTCCAATATCCAGATGTATCAAAAGAACCAGCTTTGCGTGAGTTCCACCCATTTTGTAAATTTGAGAAGAAATCTATCGCACCATCATTGGCAACAATCATATACTCATTGCCGCCACTCGTATGTTGACTTAGAACAGCGTTTGCCGATTCTCCTCCGCCAATAATAGTAAGTCCACCACCACCGATACATATACCATTGCCATACGTATCGGCATTGTTGTCCACAAACGTTATCATATCATAAGTACTCTTAGAACCCTTGTAGCGGATATTACCAGTCATAGCTCCACCACTAAGCTTGAGGTATGTGTTAGCAGCATCAGCAGACTTCAAATAAGCACTAAGACTTTGGTGACTGGTGAGGAACGTGCTACCTTTAGTAAATGTAATACCCTTTCCGCTTTTAGATACAGACGTGATAGCATTCCCACTTCCACTTACAGATATTGCATTAACGTAACCATCAAGTGACTGATGACTAGTTAAGAACGTACTACCTTTAACTACGCTGATAGTGGTACCATTCTTGGTGACAGACGTAACCGCATTACCGCTACCGCTGACAGAAATAGCAGTAGCACTACCACCTTCCAAGCTAGAGATACGAGTATCAAGAGCCTTGATGGAGTAGGCAGAGGCAATCTCACTCAGCGATTCTGATGTAAGCTTCAAGGCATTTGAATAACTCTTCACACTGCCGTTCAAGCCGCCACCACCGCCCGTGGTAGATGCTCCTGCTCCGTATGCCGTGATACCGCCTGTGGCATAGAAGTTAGCCGCTTCCTTTCCGGCAGCGTCCTTGGATAGTCGAAGGGCATTGTTGGCACTATCATACGATAGATAGATTCCACCAATTTTCAAGCTGCCTTCGGTTGTCACGTTACCCGATACGTCAAGATGAGTGAAAGGCTTCTGTGGGTCGATAGATAATACGTTTGCCAGCTTTGTTGTGTCGGTCGTTCCGCTCTTCCATACAGGAGCAAAGAGAGCGAGCTGTACACCAACATTATTCTTGTTGATAATGAAAGATGTCGGGTCTGCGTGCAAAATACCGTCTGCGTCCCACCAAAGGTTGCCGTTTGCGAAATAGCCAGTTCCGTCAAAGCGTAGGATGGACTTGGCAGCAATTTTCTTCTCTTCCTCTGTTGTCGTGGAGGCTTGCTTGTCGATAGCCTTTCCACCTAACCAAAGGGCGATGCCATTCTCCTTCGTGTCCGCTCCATTGATACCTGCGGTAACATTTCCCTTATCGTTACGTAAGGCTATCAATGTAGAGAGGATAAGACCACCCTTGACTACTGTGTCTCCATCAACAAGAGCAGCCTTGATGTATTCAAGACCTGCCATATTGGTGATGAGCTTAGTATTGAGACCATCAAACAGATTAGACGTGATATAGTTGTTCGCCACACCCAGCTTGTCGTAGAAAGCCTTATAAGCATTCGTGAAGTTGGTATACTTCTGAGCCGCAGCCGCCTTGATGGTAGCCTTTCCATTTGAATCAGAAGCGTTGTATCTGCTTACGATGTCAGAAAGATAGGTAATGAGTTCATTTTTTGCGCTATCGAGTGTAGCCTTAGCTGAAACCAAATCCGTTTTATAGGTCGTTTCTTTACCATCCTTATCCAACAAGAACTTAGAGCCAACAACATTATTATACGACTCAACGGCTGCATTATAATCGTCCTCCAAACGCTTGCTATCCTGGGCAATAGCCGCAATCTCCGAGCTATCCAAGTAGCCATCAGAGGTAAAAACATCGAAAGCCTTCTTATTGTTAGATACGGTCGTTCCGAGGGTAATCAAATTAGTTTGCGTGTTCTTAATCTCTGCTTGCGCCTTCTCAGCAGCTTTCTTTGCTTCCTCTGCCTTCGTGTCATCGGTATACTTGCTAGCCAATTTCCAATCTGAAATATTAAACTCTTCACCTTCTGCCTTGGCGGTGGAACACTTCAAGATTTCATTCTTGTAGGTACTGCCGTCAGAAGGATAAGTTGCGTTGACCCACATATCGTTCACGTCGTATGGTGGAACTGGCTGAGAGCCGAAGATACGTCTCTTTGATTTTGCATCTTTGAGTGCTTGTCTTGAATCTTCGAGTGCCTTGGTCAGCTCCGTATCTTTGATGATAATCCACTTATAGGTAGAGTCATCCTTGGCAAAGCGGTATGCCTTGCCCGTCTTGTTGTCATAGTAGAGGTCTCCCAAGTGGGTTTTCTTATCCTTGTCGGTAGTCCACCCAATGGCAGGTGCGTTGGATAGGGTAGGAACACCGTCATAGAACCAAGTCTCAATAGCTCCGTCTATCTGGTTTTGAAGGTCGGTAATCGTCTCCGATTTCTTGATAATGGTCTCAACGGCATTCTTATCCAAGCTCTTCTCGGTGATGTACTTATCCAAGGTCTTTCCATCGTAGGTGGACTTAATATCCAAGTCTCCCTTGATGGTTACTTTCTTCTTGTCGCTATCATACTTGACGTAGGAATCACCCTCGTAATTATTGGCACTAGTAGGTCGGTCTCCGAAGTACATATCTCCGTAGACGTGGAAGAAAGCCTTGTTCGTGGAATGGTTCACGCCATAGTTCACATACTCCTTGTTATTAAAGGTGTAGCCGTCAACTCCGTGATAGAGCGTTATGCAAGGGGAATAGGTGTCAACGGCAGAGAATACCAAGCAACTTTGCCTTGTGATGTCCGTTCTATTACCGCACTGATTCAGAATGTCATCAACCATAGGCTCATCGCTGGCTGCGTCCTTGTCGATGTCCGATAAATCCACATAATGATATTTCTTGCCATCTATCTCCACTGCCTCGGAAGACACACCGATGACTAGCCTCCAATAGTAATGGTTGCCTACGTTATGATACTTTCCTGCCGTAAGATTGAAGCTCTTGCTCCTTGCTTGGTCTCCAACCTTCCATTTATTCTCCACCTTTGAGCCATCTTGCTCACCAAGGAAGTAGCATCTGTAAGCCTTCTGACTAACACCATCATAGGTAATATTCACCTCCTCAACCTTCAATATTCGGTTACTGCCTACTGGGGTGATGAACAATTCACCACCCAATGTGTCTGTATGCAATATTTCCAAGGTCTCGAAGATTGCTTTCATTCTGACTTGTAGATAATCTGTGGTTAGATGGGTGTTATCTAGTTCGTCAAGAGTCCAATCCCCGTTCGCCCCGACCTTCATTCCCTTCAAGAACTTCTGAACCTTCTCGAAGATGATAGTACCTTGTGCGGTATCGTCTTTCGTTTTATTTAATCTTTGCTCATCTATTGCCCTTGCCGAATACACATTGTAATCAGTAGGTGCAGTCTTATCATAGCTCTTTATGATGTAAATTGATTTTCCTCCGCCTCCATTACCATTAAGATAACTCTGTCCGTTATATACAAGTTCCTCAATTTTAGACTCCATTGCATTGAGCCGTGAATATGACGGTTTTTCTCCAACATAATATTTTGCCCCATCATAAGGAATATCTAGACAAAACTCATAACCGATAATTCTTGAAGCCCTATAACTGTCACCATAACCTTTATTATAAAGATTTACCCTGTCTCCTACTCCATGCAAGTTACCCCTACCCTGATTATAGGAATAGTTAGCCTCAGCGGTACATGTATATGTCGTAGGGTCTATCATAGACTTCTTCAAATCCTTTATGGCATCCGTCAGCAACTCATTGGAAGCAGCAGATACCAAAGTGTAACCCAATTTGGTAGAATCCCAATTATAGAGAACAAAAGTATCTCCTTCCTTTGGATGCAAAGTTGTGTCCGGCAAAAAACGACCATAATCCTCATTAGCAACAATCTCAAATACCTGCGACTTAGGATTTATCTGTTCCTTTCCATCTTTCAATATCGGATTACCATCATCGTCTTTAAGTATTTCTTCAACTCCATCTGGATTAAACTCACATTCGAAGTCCATACCATTAAGAGAACCGCTTTGGAATACTATATGCAGGTTCTTACCACTAAGAATATATGACTTTCGAAAAGCCATATCACCTGTTTTTTCGCCATCTTCATTGATTATAGAAAGTGAGTTTACACGATAGAATGTCCTTTTGATGAAGTCACCTTCTTCAGGTGTACTTTCATCCTCTACATCTTTTTCGTATGATGTCACCTTAGACGTTTTGATAAGATTTCTTGGATAAATATCATCATTTGTAGTTACCCCCTCAACATACTGGTCTTCACGGAGTCCACTAACTTGTATATATCCATTTTTCAGTTCAAAGCCATTCTCTGCTAGCAATTGCTTGTTCTTGTCAGAGCATTCTGCTGAATTTGGTAGCATGAGACGTTTTTCAACAACACCATCCTTTGTTATATCCGCATCAGCATCATTCTTATATCCGCTAGGCAAGTTCCTTGCAGCTCCAAAAGCATATACCCTGTTTGCATAAGTGGACTGGCTTTGTGAGCTTGACATAGAAACGATATTGTCGTTAAGTCTGAAATCAGTAATAGCATTCGTATTCTCACAAGTTCCAAAATGCAGTATATTTCCCTCAAACCACCATTCACAACCAAACGTCTGGGCTATATTCGCAATAGCATCCAACATACTTGTGTTTGAGTAGGTTATAAGCTTTGCCGCATTTGCGTCTACACTCGCATCAATAACATAAGTATAGTCCGTTCCTTCGCCTTCAAATTTAGGGTCGTAAAGATAAGACTTGTCTAACTTCGCATAATAAGCTAGACTTTTCATTATCACCTCTACATGGGTGCTTATTGTTGAAGTAAGAGAGAATGTCGCTTCTTGTGAACCTGTATTCGGACGATACTTCAATATCTTGTTCTTGAACTTACGATAATATGCATCAAATTGAATTTCATAGGAATATCCGATAGTATCATTATCTTTGGCCTTAGTTAAATCTATCAGTTCAAATCGACCATATGGCGTATCTATAAAATCACCAAGCAAGAAATATATCGGCTTAGAAAGCTTAAAGGAAAGCTTACAATAATGAGACTGCATCAGTTCATAATGAACCAATGCGTCCTGTGTGACGGGAGCAGAACATCTTACCTGTATGTTTCCATCATTATCGTAATACTTTATGTCAATTTCATTATAAGTTTTCATAATTATTCTATATCTTCAAATTCTTTCAACGTAAACATATTTATATCAAAATCCGTCAATACTCCCCTGTTCGTTGGATTATATTCTATGAACTTCAAGCTTTTCTTGCCGATAGCCCCACCTTTCCCCCTTGAATAAGTAGGAGATTTTCTCGCACAATACAAACGGTATACATCATCTTTCGATTTTGGAACCTGTATCGTAACAAAGCCATTATCCATAAGCGAATCAAAGGCTTTTACCCTTTTATTATAGTCGCTATGGTCTCTGCCGACAATAACAAACTCCAAGGTAATGCTTCTTTCTGCCTTTTTGGGACGGATAGGAACAACCCTAGTTCCATGCTCTGTCCTTACTTCATTGGTTATATAACTTTTATTGTCTGCGTCAGCTTCCAACGCATCCAAAAAGCCATTCCCCATCTTAACCCGATAGGTAGTCCAAGCATCTTTTCCGTTTATAATAAGTTCATTCGTGTTCATGCCAACAAAGTTAAAAACAAAATGAGGAATAATATTATATTATTATCACAATGCTTTCACTTAAAATTTAAGTGCAAAAAGGGCGCAAATCCTAAAAGGAAATGCGCCCAAAAACAATAAGCATTTAAAATTATGAAGTTGTGTTTTCGTTTCCCTTTACCTTTGCAGCTAACGCTACTTTATCTTCTGCATCCTTGCGTATCTTTTCAATTTCTTCAGCAGGAGCGTCAGTTAGAGCCAGCATTTGTACAGCAGTCTCTAAAGAAAGTACGCCTTGATTATATAGTTCCGCTATTACTTTCCACTTATCCTTTTTGTCATCCTCGAAAGGTTCGGCAAAATCGAATTCGACCTCCAACTTATCCAACTTGCTTCTCATCTCAGGATATAGTTCCTTCATTACGGCTATAATCACATGCGATAATCTACCGACAAGTTCTTCATAGATTTCCATTCGGTTCGCTCGCTTGATGTAACCCAATACCAACGCTCGTTTTATACCGACACTAGTAAGCGTACTCATAGCTTTCATTAGTTCCGGTGACATATCCGGTGTAAACGTATCAAACAATATAGACTGAGCCAAGTCTTCTTTCTCTGCCTTGCGGATTTCGGAATTCTGAGGTGGGTTGATATATTCAAACCTAGAGTTCTTGCTTGTAAGTTGTATGAGTTTACCTGGCTTGTTCCGCTTAGGGATTGATTGTATCACGTCAGCAGTAGCAGCGGCAATAGGGTCAGCAAAGTAGTTGTTAGTATCTCCAATCTTGGAATCAAGCATCTCTTCACGTTCCATTCTTGGCTCTGCACCATCCCATGCTTTAGGTTGGCGAAAGTAGATGCCGTTAATCTTTCCTGTCGGATTAGGATACTTATACACTTTCCACCCAAAGCCACCACGTTCACAATGATAGTTAAAAACGGATGTCAATATATCCCAACATTCGATAGTCTTTGACTCTCGCTTTAAGGAATAGCCTACAGCAAAAGCAAGCATGTTTCCGTATTGGTCAAACAACTCTCTCATCTTATGTCCCTTTGAGCGAGCTGCAACATACACATCAACATGCATTTTTCCGTTTTTTTGCGAGAAATTAAAAACAAAACCACTTTCGGTTTCTGCTCCGGCAAGTCGTTTACATTGACGTAGCTTGGTATTGAAGTATATATCCTTCAAGTATTTTTTATATAGTTCAAAGGCTTCATCGTCACCTTCAGTCTTCTTCCACATAATCGGATTGCCTAACAAGAAGAACAATTCTACCTCATTTATGTATCTTTGTCTTGTTCTTGCCAACTTCTCCGTCCTGTATGGCTTCTCTCCCTTTACCCATTTATCTTCACGGCTCATCACCTTATGGGTTTGTGGATTATATTCCGAAATGGCATTATCCACATCGAAATCATGTTGTTCCATCATATTTACGACAGAATCAACATCATTATCTTCCAAACGTTCGAAGATGCTTCTCTCCACACCCAATGCATTGAGCGTGAGGTTTCGAAAATATGTCTTTATCTGAATAATTGAATCTACAAACATCCTTATAACTTTTTGAAGCAAAGGTAATAATAAACAGGGTTTCTACATACTTTAATTTACGTATGCCTTTCACTTAGTTTTTAAGTGAATAAAAAAAGACTATTTACTAAAGAATCTATTTTTATTTAGTAAACAATCTTTTTTATTTACACATAACTTTTATCTAACCTTATAGCATACTTACACTAACAATCTAATAATTAAACACTTGTATTTTTATTACAAAAGTAATTATATTTGTCATTTAGTACACTCCTAAGTCTGATTTAGAAGCTTTTCTTGGCTTCATCACTTTACCGAGCAATACGGCAAGAATATAATACCTAGCAGCATCTATCAAATGGTTATCATGGTCTTCGGGAACATTGATATAATTGCCATCCTTGTCCTTTGCCCACACATATTTGCGGAACTCGCTCTGCAAATGGACTGATTGCCTAGTCGCAAAGATTTCGAATGTCTGCATCTTGTCAATACCAGCCAATATAGAACCAGCACCCTTTTGTGCTCCATATATAACTATTCCACCAAGAGCTACCTCATCTATAAGCCTAGGGTCAGCACTATCCGCATACACAAACAAGCCATCATCCGCATAAGGGCGCAAGAATTTTATAATATCACTGGACAACATTTCCGTTCTATAGCAAAGTTCCTCTATGTATAGGCGTTTGTCTACGATGCCACACTTCACAATAGCAGTATAGTCTTTCGAATATCCCCAGTCTACTCCGATGGCTACTTTCCTTGCGTTGCTAGGGAACTTGTCAACGATGCCTACATGCTTGAATATTGCACCCTCAGATACGTCAGACCATCTACCTATCATTATATGAGCATATTTCTCCGGTTCTTTCTCCTTCATCTCTAACACCTCGTTAAGGAACTCCGGTGATAGATGCTTTATATTATCAAGATAGGTCGTATGTATATGAAGCACTCTAGGGTCAGTACTTATCTGGACGGGAACTCCATCAAAGTACACCTCTTTATGTGTCTTTTCAATGAAACGCTTATATACCCAATGATTTGAATCACAAGGGTTCATAATGATTATTACTCGGTTGTGCAAGCCTTTCTGACGGATTGAAAGCATGATGCGCTCAAAATCCTCCTCACTCGTCCATTCCTCAGCCTCATCAACGACAAACGTAGTTACACCATGGATTGACTTTAACTTCGCAGTCTGATTACCACTAGCCGTATGAATACCACGGAACATGATTTCAGCTCCTGTCATTTTGTTGACTATATCTGTCTTAGTATTCTTAAAGTAATCCTGTGTACCATCAATCTCTATCTTCTCTTTAACCTCTGGAATTACGGAAATAGCGGCACTTACCATCGTATAACGTGTATAAAGAATCTTATGCGCTATCTTTCTTTCTGCATTGTATTCAAAAGTAAGTCTTTCGATAAACTGAGAAGCAGAGAAACTTTTTCCTGACGCACGGCTTCCTGTTATAAGGTAAATGAAATGCGTCTTGTCATTATATAACGGATAATAAACGGAATGTGTTTTTGCCATTATTCACCCTCCCCTTGCTCTTCTGCTTCCTGCTCAATCTCTCTTTCTATCCACTTGTTGACGGATATACCTTTCTTAGGGTCAAAAGGAATGCCCTTTTCCTCTTCATCCTTCTTACCTCTCTGTATCTCTCTCCAAGTCATATCGTAATGGAATAGCCAAGTTGAAAGAGCTTGTACGTTAGGTGGGGTCTCCTGCTCGGTTTCTCTAGTTTCCACTACTATATCATCTGTCATAACTCCATCTACAACCATATGTCTCTTGGTGGTTGTCTTGCCCTTTACCTTGACACCTCCAAGGGCGCATTTAAGGAATCTACCACGCACGATTGCATTGATAAACTCTCTGCCACGCACGAGGGATTGAGTTATCCTTTCGCCTCTTTCCGCATTTTCGTCTTCATTCCAATTCTCGTATTTTCCGTTTTTCATTCGGTTGAAGACCTGTGGATTTAGGTCAACCCCAAACTTCAAACCAAGGGCGTAGGCAATTTCAGAATCCTTCTGACCTTGCTTTGCAAGCTGTTCTATCTCATCGTAGAAAGCATCGCCATTGTAATCAAATTTCGGTTTTGCCATTTTCTTGTATTTATTATTGTTTCGCTATATATTGGGCAGATGGGATTTATACCTTGCCTCTAATTTTGTTATACATATAGAAAGGAACGGCTAGTAAGAACATCGGTATTGCCAATACCATAGTTATAGCCAAGTTCGCAATCTTCATTAATCTTTTTCCGTTTGCCTTCATAGTCTTTCGATATTTATGAGTTAACCAATTGCCCTACCTTGTTTATCAAAGGGATAAAAAGACACGACACCCATATACCAAACGCTTTCTTTCTCCTTTTTCCAAGAAACAGAGAAACAAACATAAAGGGAATAATCATAAGCATTGTTATTGCCGCTATTATGTACCCTAGTAATATTCTTATAATCTTTTTCATTGCTTATTCGTTTATATTCGTTTTGCTACTTTCATAAGCATTTCTCCCTTTATTACCTTATCGGTTTCGATAAAGCCAAAGGTGCTCATAAAACGTTCCTTGTTCTCGATGTTATCAAAGGATAGCATGACGTAAGACTCGGCTTCTAATGCCTTTTCCGCTGCCTTGGTGTTTACTTCTTTCTTCACCTGCTGCATACGTTCCTTATTCGCTTGGTATTGAGCCTCTTGCTGCTGATTGGCTATAATTTGATTTTGTTCTATCTGTCGTCTCTGCTCTTCTTGCACTTCCTTTTGTTCTTGTACTTTTCTGTTTTCGCTTTCTTGGGCAAATGGGTCTAGTAAGGAATTAAGTTCTTTACCTAACTCATCTTCGCCTTCAGTCTTTACCATTGCATCATAGCCGAACAGGGATAAGTCTTCTTCCGTTAATCCGGCATCCATATAGTTTATGTCCGGAAGTAACTCACGGACTTTCATGTCATCCCATTCTCCATGAGCATTCTCGGAATTAAGCATGAAATTCAGTTCAACTTCGGTCTTGTAATCCATATTTACAGCCTCAGCCAAAAGAGTATAATCCTTTTCGGGATAGCCCATAATCTCATCCACGATGGTTACTTTTTGGTTGCCGCCTACGATGGTCATTGTTTGCTTATTGACGGTTATACCACCAACAACGCCATATTTTCTTATGGAACGTTTCAATGTAGCTTTCTGCTGCGGTGAAATCTTCCTTGGATTATATGGTGCTATCTGCACTTCGGAGCGTTTGAACTCTTCTTGCTTGCCTGTGAAATAATCTCTTGGTTTCGTCATCTTATCAACTCATTGTTTCTTGCAAAGGTATGAATAATAATTGTTTAAAAGAAATGTTTACTTGCGTGTCTTTTCACTTTGTCTTTTAAGTGAAATAACATATCGAAGTAATACATTAATTGGCTTGCATTTTGGTTAATTTTGCACAAAAAAGATATGGGAGACGTTGGTAATAATGGGGCATATGCTAGGCTGAGAGCACAAGCTACCTCTATGCGGAGAAAAGCCGAGTTGGTTGGTAACAAGCTACAAGCTATAGCTGAAGGTATAGCTAAGAAGTATGGAGCAAGGGTCACTCCTATCAATTACAAGAGTGTTGACTCCATTGTACGCAAGGCTAAGGGCGAGGCTAATGGTATCAAAGACATTAAGGACTCGTACAGAACAACCATCATCGCAGATAAAGGGTCAATACCGAAAATAATAAAAGACTAAAGTTTCGCAAGTGAAAATTCACAAGCGTGATTTAACGTAATTTTGGAATA
>ENA-ORMS01001686-ORMS01001686.1-human-gut-metagenome-genome-assembly--contig:-NODE-1686-length-17349-cov-2.238580_pt1 | contig 17349 bp, 14 predicted proteins | sample MGYA00242104_ERZ508997 | MGnify/ENA primary metagenome ERZ508997 (study PRJEB26280, sample SAMEA2338704) | human gut metagenome | biome: human gut; feature: human-associated habitat; material: faeces... | reverse complement strand
GACGAGCCTCTTTCGGGGTCAATTTGATTTGTTCCTCATTTTTTGTGATCGTCCGCAATTCGGTATTGAACACATATTCACCGATAGTGATAAATTTCGGTTTAGGCTCGGCTTCTTCGTGTTTACTACGGCTAAGGATCGCTTTAATCTTCAAAATCAGTACTTCAGAATCAAAAGGCTTTACAATATAATCATCCGCCCCGATCTCATAACCTTGTTTCATATCTTCTTTCATACTTTTAGCCGTGATATAAACAAAGGGCACATTTCCATCGATCTCACGAATTTTTTTACCTAAGGTAAAACCGTCCATTTCAGGCATCATAACATCCAGTAAACAGATGTCGAACTTATCTTTCCGGAAAGCCTCCAAACCATCGTTACCATTCACACATAAAGTAACTTCATAATCGGATAATTCCAAATAAGATTTCAATACCGAACCAAAACAGGGGTCATCTTCCACTAACAATATTTTCTGTGCCATACTTTTTGATTTTTGACTTACGATTTACAATTTACGATTTCAACTTTTAATGCAAGGCTTTTCAAAGCTCTTTTCGTAAATCATAAATCTGAAATCTAAATTATTTTATTCTTTTTTAAATTCTATCTCTACCAAAGTTCCTTTATTTTTCCTGGAAGTCAATTTCACACTTCCACCGTGCAACTCTACGATAGACTTCACATAACTCAGCCCCAATCCGAATCCTTTCACGTTATGTAAATTTCCACTCGGGACACGGTAAAAACGTTTGAATACTTTCTTCTGGGCTTCTTTCGATATGCCGATACCATGATCTTGCACTCCGATCAGATAAGCTCCGGTCTTTTCTTGTGTATATACCAATATATCCGGTTTTCCGCCCGAATATTTAATGGCATTATCGATCAGATTGCATACAGCATTCATCATATGAACTTCATCTACCGAACGGATGAAATGATCGGCTTCAAACTTGCACTCCAAAGTTCCGCCGGCATTTTGGACAATGAGCATAAAATGTTCAGCTGCTTCTCTGACCATTTCATTGATATCTACCTCAGTCTTATTTATTTGCAATTCTCTCCGATCCAACTTCGCTTGTTGCAAGATCCGCTCGACGTACTTATTCATCCGGTCATTTTCACTCTTAATCATGGTATTGAATTTCAGTATCTGTTCCCGGTCGTTCAATACCTTATCTTTCATAATAGCAGAAGTAGCCAGAGATATCGTCGCTATCGGGGTCTTGAATTCGTGCGTCATATTATTGATAAAATCGTTCTTGATGACCGATAATTTCTGTTGACGCATAATGATAACGATCGTAATAATAAATACGAACATCAACCCGAAAATACAGAATCCGGAAGCTAAAAACAGCCACCCCATATTTTCCAGTAAGACCGGCTGCACCGACTCAAAGCTCACCCCCAGATAATATCCTTTTTTGACTAAATCCTGTTGAAACAGTTCCACATAATAAAAATTCTTAGGAGCCCCACCTTTTACCCTGTTCAGCAGTCCCTGTTTAGTCATAATCTCATAAGTGAAAGGCAAATGAATATTATAAGTCCGGAAACCATACAATAATAAATTATCGATATCAATATGAGCCAGACGTTGTTCGGCAGATACATTTTCCGGATCTTTTTCATGAAGCAAACGTATCAGAAATTCTTGCATCTGCTGACTGAATTGTGCCAGTCTGGCAGCCCGCGCCGTACTATCCCGCTGAGGTAACTCCATCGACCGGATCGTTTGCTCGATAAATTCCTGATCCATTTTCTTCCCGATTCCGGAACGGGCATACGGGACAACCGAAAACAAATAGGAACGCTCTCCTTTCAACCGATTGATATCGTTATTCAGAATATTAAACAAATTGTTGGAATACCATTCAGAGGAGGTTCCCCCTTGCTGGGAAGCGATCAGGTCATTGTAGTTTTTAATCTCCCCGATCTGTTCATTCATTTCCTGTTTGTATCTCAGGTAATTGAATTCATCGATCCGGTTGACCACCCGGTTCAATACATCGTATACCTGCGAAGTAAATTTCGTTTCCCGTTCCCGGATAGCATATTTTATCCACAGCCATTGCACAACGACTACTGCCGTAAATGCAGCCATCATCACAACCAAAAGAATTTTAATAATTGTCTTCTTTATCATACTCCAGGAATATCTCCGTAAAAATAGTATTTATTACAAAATAATCAAAATCTGTATGATATGAAAATAAAAAGGGGGTACCGGACAGGTACCCCTAAAAACAACTAAGTAATAAAAACGGGAAAACAAAACCATTTACATGGCTTTACTTTTATTGCAATTTTTCTGCAGTAGTCTTATAAATATTACTTTCCTTATTGGCAATTTCCAATTTTTTGAACAGCTCTCTCTGTAAATCGAGACTATCTTTCAGTTCGTCTTGTAATAAGAAAAGAGACAATTCCATCGTCGGGTTAACTTCGATCAGGTTCTTGACATATTTAGCACGAGCGCGGATATAACGTTGTCTTTGCAACTGATGAACTCCCAACAATACTTCTTCTTCTTTCGATCTTTTGGGTTTTTCCATGATCTTTTTGATTGCTTTGTCGATCGGTTCGATCGGTCCTTCATATTTCTCCTTGAACATTTTTTTCAACTTCGCATATTCCATATCCAGGCCCGAACCTTTCACTTCAATTTGATCGGGGAATTTAATTTTTCCCTGAATCCATATCTGATCTTTACTATCGAGAATAAATTCCAATGTATTTTTTCCTGCCACATCCACCCATACTCTAGCTGGTATTTGCAATGCCTCTGTTTCGAGATCGATATTACCGTCAGTAACATCTTGCTGGGCTAAGATCACCAATCCTTGTTGTCCCGGCATCTCTGCCAACAATTTTACAGTACCCTGTAAACCAATAACTTTCCCTCTGACTTTTACCTTATTAGAATTACATCCGGCTAATAAAAGCGTAAAAGCAATTAAAAATAAACAAATCCTTTTCATTTTCTTATCTCACTTTGTAAATTTTATAGCGCAATTTTCTACAAAGATATAAAAAAACCAAATGAACCAAGAAAACTTAAGAATTTGTTTCGGTTACAAAAGTTAAAAAGCGTGTACCCTTAAAGCTCCAATGTTTCAAATAATTGCAAAATCTGTCCCGAAGGTCTGGGGGCATTCGAATTTAAAATTTTCCCATCGGGTCCGATCAGGATAAATCTCGGCACACTGATAATCATATAATCTTCTGCAAATTTATCTGCGGCCCCACTAAAGGTATGATTTCCAGCATAGGGATTCTGATGCAGAAAATTTAGCCAGGTATTCTGCTCGTCAGCGTTTCTTCCCACCGCGACAGTCAAAAATTGAATATTTTTACCGGCATATTTCTTTTGTAATAAATTCAAATAAGGCAATTCGCTTTTACAAGGTACACACCAAGTCGCCCATACCATGATATACAAATAGGATCCCCGGAAAGCTTCTAAAGTCACTGTTTTCCCCTCGGTATCCCGAAGGGCAAAATCAGGAGCATCGTGTCCCGGTAGAATCTTTTCCCACAATTCTACCATACCGTCGATATAAGCGATTTTATTCGGATCCGTACATTCCTGATGGAAAACGGACAACAAATAATCAGCTCCCTCAATTCCGTTATTTTCACAGATATAATTATAAACGAGCTGAGTCAGTAAAAAACTCTTAATCGTCGGACTATTTACGGTAGCCAGAATATAATCGGCAATCCCGTCGGAATAATTCTCCCATCCCTGAGCACCGCGACTTCCTTGTATATAAACATAATTCAGCAAGAAATCACGGTAATCTTTTGCTCCGATCAGTCTTTCATTATTAATCGAGAAAGAAGATAAGAAATCGGAAAAAACACTCCCCGGACGATAGTCTTCGTCCGGATACATATTCCTCCGGAAAGAGGGATACAACGACGCTCTTACAGCAATGGAATATCCGATTCGTTGTTTTTCCAATTCTGTAAAAGAATCGTCAAAATTTTTCGCTTCCAGCAATTTCACCTTTTCGTCGATAAGTGCCCTCATCTTCTGTACGAACTCTTCTTCGTTCAGCGCATAATAGTCTTTATCGAAAAAGACTGCAATCTCCTGTTCTTTCAGGTAGCTATTGATCCCACCCAAACTCCCCCGAAAATACAAAGACCCCGAGAAATTTTTTGCATTCACATAGATTTCCAGATCCTCTCCCGGACTCAGATAAAGATTCAGGGCATTATGTAACATCGTGGCATATCCACCTTTTACCATATCGATCTTACCTGAAAAAAAACCTTGCTGATCCAAGGACAAAGTATAAATGCTGTCGTCTACCAAAATACTGACAATAGAATCTCCGTTTTCAATCCGTCCACTGACTTGTACAACGTCACTTTTCGAACATGAAAACAAAGAAACCAGCACCAATATTAAAACAATTATTTCTTTCATTATTTTTCAGCCAATTATCAGCCATAATAAGCCATATTACTCTGATTAGCAAATATAAAACAACAATCGGGAAAAATATGTTAAAGAAAGGCTAAAAGAAAAGATTGTTCTGAATAAGAAAATAAAAAAAGCTGCGGAAATAAAATCCGCAGCTTTATATTGAACTATGGCATTCAACTTATTTTACAATAGCCTGGAAATCAGCATTGTCAAACAATTTAGCGAATTCCATATCAGTAGCAGCTAATTTCTTCATAGAAGCATCTTTGCTACAAGCAGTTTTCAAGTTAGAAAGCACTGCACTATTATCGTTGTTACGGGCAGCGATAACAGCTTTCAGGTAAGAAGCCAAAGCAGAATCATCTTTACCTTCATTCAGTTTTTTAGCAGCTTCGTTATTGTTACCTGCCAGGATATTAGCTAAAGCAGCATTGACACAATTGCATTTTCCAAAATAGTCTACAGCAGCTTTATAGTCACCTTTCATGATAGCCACAATACCTTTGTTGTAGTTTACTTCGTTGCCAGCACCGGTAGCAGCACCGAACAGTACTTCAGCTTCTTTTACGTTACCGTTGATCAATTCAACAGCACCTAAGTTGTTCTTAATCGTTTTATTGTTTGCAGACAGAGCATTCGCTTTTTCGAAGTCAGCTTTAGCCTGAGCAACTTTACCCGTTTCGAACAGAATCATACCTGCGTCATTGAAACCTCTCCAATCGTTCGGGAATTGTCTCATAGCAGCTTCGTAGATAGCTAATTTATCTCCATTATTATCGAACAGCGTAGCTGCATACAATAATTCTTCAACATTCAGAGCAGAAGGATTAGATTTTGCCAGGTTACGGATTTCTTCATCCGATTTACCGATACGTTCTGCATTTACAACAAATTTAGAACGTCTCAGTTTCGGCAGGATTTGTTCAGCCACTACAGAATAAGCAGAAGAAATATTTTTGATTTCTCTTTCTCTTACTTCAGGATCTGAATACATAGCCAGTACACGCAAGATTAATTCTTTGTCGCGGATATTAGATTCTTCCATCGCTTTTTTGAAACCTTCCCAGTCTTCAGCCACAACATATTTTTTGAAGAAATCCAAGTCTTTGTATTCTTCTACTTTATTTTTCTTCATGTTGTTTTTAACGAACTTGTCAGCAGCACCTTCCCGGTTGTTAGCCAAATTCTCGTTAAAAGACATCGGACCATCAGGAGAAGCATAAGACTGAATCTGGATATTTTTCAATTCCATATCTTCTGCAGCTTTCGCATCTTTGATGAATTTTTCCATTGCCTTGATTTCTTTTGAACTCATTTCTTTGGTACGGATCTGAGCAGAATTGATCAAATAATAGATAGCAGCTTCCTGTTCTTCCTTGGTGATTCTTTCGAACTGATCCGCACCGATAGCGATAGCCGGAGCATTATTCACCATAGTAGCGGTAGCAATCACACCATCAGCAATTTTACGGGATTCGTAATCAGCAGATTTTTTACCTTTAGATCCCTGAAATTTCACATACAAGCCGGAAACTCTCATTCCTTCTTCAAAAGGAACGGTTCCACTATAATTGACAGTCTTTTCGGTAGCATAAGGTACAACCTCGTTGTTTCCCTGCACTTTTTCGCCCTGGAAAGTTTTAGGTTCATAAGCTTTTTCTCCACCATTTTGGAATTTTAAAACCGGAGTAGCAACCAAAGTTACTTTCTTGTTAAAATATTTAGCAGGAATAGTAGCATCGATTTTAAGGTCTACTTGGCCACCTTTAGCTTCCAGCATTTCAGGAGTTACCTTATAAGCAATGTTCTTTTCTAATCTTTTCATCTTATTCAGAGATGAACAAGAAGCAACAACAAACCCGGCTAACGCAACGGTAGCAACAGTTTTCAATGTTCTTTTCATAATCACTTTCAAATTTATTCTTAATATTCAAATTGGTTGCTCAATAAGCAAAGCAAATGTATAAAAAAATATTAAAACATTCACTTATCTGGAAAAATATTGAAACTAATCTACATTAATTTTATGCATCACTAACTTTTCTGCTTTTTCGATGGCTTTTTCTATTCCTTCCGGATAGGCCCCTCCCGCAGTTGCGAAGAAAGGTTGTCCGCCTCCGCCACCTTTTATTTCCTGAGCAGCTTCACGCACGATCTGACCGGCATTCAACCCGTAGTCTTCCGCTATACTATTACTGATCATCACGGTCAGGTGAGGCTTCCCGGCATTTACACCTCCCGCAATGAAAATCACTTTTTCATATTCCCCTTTCAGTTGAAAAGCGATGTCTTTCACCTGAGCTGCAGGGATAGACAAATTCGTTATGATCAGGTTGATATCCCGGTATACCTTTTTCTCGTTTTTCAACCGTTCTTTCAACAAACGCAAGCTTTCTTTAGCAAATTTTTCGGTTTCTTTTTTTAATCCTTCATTCTCTTCCAAAACATTCTTTACACATTCCATCAGATTTTTATTGGATTTGAACATCTTTTCCATTTCCCGGATGATAGCAAAGGAATTATTGATGTACTCTTCCGCTTTATCGGCTGTGATCGCTTCAATACGACGCACACCGGCAGAAACCGAACTCTCAGACAGAATCTTGAAAAAACCAATTTGTCCGGTAGCCGGAACGTGTGTACCTCCACACAGTTCGACAGATTCCCCATACTTGATCACCCGGACCAGATCGCCATATTTTTCCCCGAAAATCGCTAAAGCTCCCATAGCTTGTGCTTTAGCCATAGGGACACTGCGATGTTCTTCCAAAGGAATATTCATACGGATCAACCGGTTTACAATGGCTGCAACCTCGGCCAGTTCTTCATCGGTTACTTTCTGGAAATGTGAAAAATCGAACCGTAAATGCTCGTCACTCACATAAGAACCTTTCTGTTCGACATGCTTTCCTAACACTTTCCGCAAAGCATAATCCAGCAGGTGAGTAGCCGAGTGATTATTAGCGGTCAGCACCCGCTTATGTTCATCCACTTTCGCGATGAAAGTCTGGGTTACATCCTCCGGCATCTTCTCCGCCAAATGAATGGTCAGTCCATTTTCTTTCTTAGTATCGATAATCCGGATAGTCTCTTTCTCTCCGATCAGTACTCCGCTATCACCTACCTGTCCTCCTCCCTCTCCATAGAAAGGAGTAATATTGAATACCAGGTGATAGAAGGTCTTGTTCTTTCCGATAACGGGTGATTTTTACCTCCACCTCGGTATAATCATATCCTACGAACTCCTGAACATCGTCGTCGATCAATTCGATCCAATCGTCCGTATCTACAGAAGATGCTGAACGGGAACGCTCTTTTTGAGCTTCCATTTCAGCTTTGAATTCCCGGCGGTTAACCACCAACCCTTTCTCCCGCAAGATCAATTCGGTCAAATCGAGTGGGAATCCATAAGTATCGTATAATTCAAAAGCAACATTACCGGGAATCGTCAGAAAATCTTCTGCTTTAGTTTTCTCGATAATCCGATCCAGCAATTTGATACCTTTATCCAATGTCCTCAGGAAGGCATTTTCTTCTTCCCGTATCACTTTTTCAATCAATTCTTGCTGAGCGACCAATTCCGGATAATGTTTTCCCATCACTTCTATCAAAACAGGCACCAACCGGTACATGAAAGCTTCCTTCTGATCCAGGTAAGTATAAGCATATCTCACCGCTCTCCGCAAGATCCGGCGGATCACATAACCTGCTTTCACATTCGAAGGCAATTGCCCGTCTGTAATAGAGAAAGAAATAGTACGCAAATGGTCTGCAATCACCCGCATAGCCACATCGGCATCGTGAGACACCCCATACTTCAAACCGCTAAGCCGGGATATTTCATCGATGATTGGAGTAAAAACATCCGTATCATAATTAGAAGTTTTTCCTTGCACAGCCATACAAAGCCGTTCGAATCCCATTCCTGTATCCACATGATGATTGGGTAAATTTTCCAGACTTCCGTCCGCTTTCCGGTTGTATTGCATAAATACAAGATTCCAGATTTCAATCACCAGTGGATTATCCTGATTCACCAGTTCACGACCGGATTTCAATTTTCTCTCCTCCTCGGGCCGGAGGTCGATATGGATTTCAGAACAAGGCCCACAAGGTCCCATATCCCCCATTTCCCAAAAATTATCTTTTTTATTGCCGAAGAGGATTCGATCCTCGGACAAATAATTCATCCAAATTTTACGGGCTTCTGCATCTCCTTCCAGTCCGTCCTCTTTGCTTCCTTCAAAGACAGTAGCGTACAACCGGTTTTTATCCAGCCCCATTACTCCGGTCAGGAATTCCCAGGCAAAAGCAATCGCATCTTCTTTGAAATAATCACCGAACGACCAGTTCCCCAGCATCTCGAACATCGTATGATGGTATGTATCGTGTCCTACCTCTTCCAGATCGTTGTGTTTTCCGGAAACCCGGAGACATTTCTGCGAGTCCGCAACACGCCGGTGTTTGGGATTGATATTCCCAAGAATAATATCTTTGAACTGATTCATTCCTGCGTTTGTAAACATCAACGTAGGATCGTCCTTAATCACCATGGGTGCCGAAGGGACGATGGTATGTCCCTTACTTTCAAAAAAATCCAGAAACTTTTGTCTGATCTCTGCTGATTTCATATCTTTTTAATGAACAAGTTGTAACTATCGTTTTTTGTACTCAGAAGTACAATTCAAAAACGGGATTGTGTTTCCACGTCCTGAACCTGCCCAAGACTGTCTCTCCCGTATCGACGCAAAATAGAATTGCAAAATTAGATTATTTCTTTAACTTTGCATCGAAAATTATCAATTTTATAATAAAAAATGGCGAAAACAGGTTATCGTTTTAATCCCGAAACACTGTCTTATGATAGAATACATGTCTCCGTAAAAAAGAAACTATGGTCGCTGGTCGTAAAATTCTTTTCCAGTTTATCCCTGGCCCTGGTCATCTTTTTGATTGTTTCCGCTATCGTCGATTCTCCGAAAGAAAAGGCACTGAAAAGAGAAAAAGAAGAAATACTGGCTCAATATCATATTCTGAACAACGAATTGGAGCGTATGGACGAGGTGTTGAAAAATCTGGAAACCCGGGATGACAATATCTATCGGGTGATATTCGAGTCCGAACCGATCGACGCTTCTATCCGCCGGGCAGGTTCGGGAGGAGTAAACCGGTATGAGTCCTTGAAAGACATGGACAATGCCGAATTGATCATCAATACCAGCAAAAAACTGGATGAATTATCGAAAGCGCTTTATATCCAAAGTAAATCGTACGATGAAATAGAAACATTGGCAAAAAATAAGATCGAAATGCTGGCATCGATACCGGCCATTTTACCCGTATCACTTAAAGATCCGAGTACCCGTTTTTCTTCCTCCTACGGCTATCGGATGCACCCGATTTATAAAACGGTAAAACTCCATGCCGGGATGGATTTTTCCGGAGCCGTCGGTACGCCGATCTATGCAACGGGAAACGGGAAAGTCGTATATGCAGAAATGCATCAAGGTTATGGGAAATGCGTATTGATCGACCACGGCTTCAATTATCAAACCCTTTACGCTCATTTGAGTGCTTACAATGTTAAGTCAGGCCAAAAAGTCAAACGTGGCGATATCATCGGATATATGGGTAATACAGGGATGTCTACCGGGCCTCATATTCATTATGAAGTAAAGAAAAACGGCATTCCTGTCGATCCGATTAACTATTATTTCAACGATTTAACAGCCGATGAATATGATAAACTCGTAACAGAAGCAAACAATAACGGGCAAACCATGGACTAAGCGGCAACTTTATACCTCAGATTATGGAACAGGAGAAACAACCATTAAAAGTATACTACTCAATCGGTGAAGTCGCCGATATGTTCGGAGTGAATACCTCACTGATTCGTTTTTGGGAAAAAGAATTCGACGTCATCAAACCACATAAAAACAAAAAAGGCAACCGCCAGTTTACCAAGGCAGATATCGACAATTTTCACCTGATCTATCATCTGGTCAAAGAAAAAGGCATGACACTCAAAGGTGCTCAGATGAAATTACGGGAAAACAAAGCGGAAACCGAAACCAACTTCGAAGTGGTAAAACGCCTGAAAGCAATCAAGGAAGAATTACTTCAGATTAAAGACCAATTACAATAATCAGGACTTACGGTCCCAAGTACAGACATGCAAAACCAGCAACGGCCCCTATATGTCAGAGACATCCTCTCTATTTTAGAGGACTTCGCTCCTTTGAGTTTACAGGAAAGTTACGATAATGCCGGACTCATCTGTGGCAATCCGGAAGCCGAAATACATTCGGTTCTGTTAAGCACGGATATTACCGAAGAAGTAATCAACGAAGCCGTACAGGGAGGACATGATCTGCTCATCTCCCACCATCCGCTCACTTTACAGGGATTAAAAAATCTGCGTCCGGACAGCTATGTAAAACGTTGCCTCATCAAAGCCATTCGGCACAACCTCAATATCTACTCCGCACATACCAATCTGGATGCCGTATTACACGGTGTCAGCGGCAGAATGGCCGACAAACTGGGATTACAAAACCGGAAAATCCTGCAACCGGGCGGTAAATTATTCAGCCTGTGCTTCTACACGCCTGTTTCAAAGGCAGAAGAAGTAAGACAAGCCGTATTAGGAGTAGGCGGAGGCCACATCGGTAATTACAGTCACTGTTCATTCAACCAGAAAGGAGAAGGCACCTTTCACGCCGAGGCAGGCAGTCATCCCTATGTCGGAGTGATCGGGACCCTTCACCGGGAGGAAGAGATAAAAACCGAAATTACGGTCCCTGAATACCTCCTCTCCAAAAGCATAGAGACTTTACTGAAGGTACATCCTTATGAAGAACCGGTATGGAACATCGTTAACCTGGATAATACCAATCCTGTAACGGGTTTCGGAATCATCGGCGAACTCGCCGAGCCAGCCGATAGCCTGACTTTCCTGCAACAGGTAAAAAAGACTTTCCGTTGTAAAGTCGTCCGTCACACTGCAATCTGTAAATCTCAGATCCGGAAAGTAGCCGTCTGCGGCGGTTCCGGAGCCTTCCTCACTTCGGCCGCAATAGCTCAGGGAGCCGATATATATATCACCGGAGACTACAAATACCACGATTTCTTCCAGGCAGAAAATCGGTTGATCCTGACAGACATCGGGCATTATGAAAGCGAACAGTTCACAAAAGAGATTTTTTATGAGTTAGTTACAAAAAAAATATCTAACTTTGCGATTCAGTTTTCGAAGGTCGAAACAAATCCCATACATTATTTATAATAGGGTGTTTCTTCCTCTGATGGTTCAAAAATAAATTAGAGTTACTTTATAAATATGGCAACAAACAACGAAAAACTGCAAGAACTTTCTGTCGAAGAAAAATTGCAGCATCTTTATGAGCTACAACGCATTGATACGGAGATCGATAAAATCAAGACGTTAAGAGGGGAATTGCCTCTTGAAGTTCAGGACTTGGAAGACGAAATCGCCGGTCTGGAAACCCGTCTTGAAAATCTGAAAAATGAAATCAGTGAAGCTGACAAAAGTGTAACAAACAAAAAACAGGAAATCACCAAGTCGGAAGAGCTGATAAAAAAATATTCAGAGCAATTGGATAATGTCCGTAACAATCGGGAATACGATGCCCTGACCAAAGAAGTCGAATTTCAGAAACTGGAAATCGAATTACAGCAAAAAAGAATCCGGGAAGCTCAAAAACTGAAAGCCGAAAAAGAGGTAAATCTGGAAATTTCCAACAAACAATATACAGAAAAGAAAGCAGATTTAGAAGCGAAGAAAGCGGAACTGGACGACATCATCGCTGAAACCCACAAAGATGAAGAAGCATTGACCCAAAAATCCGAGGAATTATCTCAGAATATCGAAGAGCGTTTGTTGACAGCCTACCGGAAGATCCGCGACAATGCCCGCAACGGTCTGGCAGTCGTCACCGTCGACCGGGATGCTTGTGGAGGTTGTTTCAATAAAATTCCGCCACAGCGGCAATTGGATATCCGCTCCCGGAAAAAAATCATCGTGTGTGAGTATTGCGGACGAATCCTGATCGACAAATATATCTGTGACTATGACGGCAGCATGCAAAAAGCAGATCTCGAATCAGCGATGGAAGCTCAAAAGAAAAAAGGAAGACGAATCAAAAAATCAGAAGAATAAGAAAAGGCTGCAAATGCAGCCTTTTTATTATCATTTTAAATCTAAAATTTCAGGCATGATTGCTACAAATTACAATCCGAAAGCAAGCGAAGAGAAATGGTACAAGTACTGGATGGATCATAAACTATTCCATTCGGAAGTAGATAACAGCAGAGAACCTTACTGCATCGTCATCCCTCCTCCTAACGTCACCGGAGTTCTACACATGGGGCACATGCTGAACAATACAATACAGGATGCTTTGGTACGCCGGGCCCGTCTGTTAGGGAAAAATGCTTGTTGGGTGCCTGGCACGGACCACGCTTCGATAGCCACAGAAGCCAAAGTAGTAGGTAAGCTTCAAAGTGAAGGAATAAAAAAAACCGATCTGACCCGGGATGAATTTTTAAAACACGCCTGGGATTGGACACATACACACGGCGGAATCATCCTCAAGCAATTGAAACGCCTGGGAGCTTCCTGTGACTGGGACCGTACTGCTTTTACCATGGATGAAGAACGAAGTGAAAGTGTACTGAAAGTTTTTGTCGACCTTTACAACAAGGGACTGATTTACCGGGGAGTACGTATGGTCAACTGGGATCCGAAAGCACTGACCGCTCTTTCCGACGAGGAAGTGGTTTACAAAGAAGAGCATAGTAAATTATACTATCTCCGTTATAAAATAGAAGGAGAAGACGGTTATGCCCTAGTAGCGACCACCCGTCCGGAGACCATCATGGGAGACACTGCTATGTGTATCAATCCCAAAGACCCTAAAAACCAGCATTTACGGGGAAAAAAGGTGATCGTTCCTTTGGTCGGGCGCACGATACCGGTTATCGAAGACGAATATGTCGATATTGAATTCGGTACAGGCTGTTTAAAAGTAACTCCAGCTCATGACGTCAACGACTATATGTTAGGTGAAAAATATCATTTGCCTTCTATCGATATTTTCAATGACAACGGTACGATCAGCAAGCAGGCCGGAATTTATGTCGGCATGGACCGTTTCGACGTACGGGAGCAGATAGAAAAAGATCTGCAAGCAGCAGGGTTATTGGAGAAAGTGGAACCTTACACCAATAATGTCGGTTTTTCGGAACGGACCAATGTGCCCATCGAGCCGAAACTATCTATGCAATGGTTCCTGAAAATGGAACATCTGGCGGAGATCGCTTTATCGCCGGTAATGAACGACGATATCCGTTTCTTCCCTTCTAAGTTCAAAAATACTTACAGACACTGGATGGAAAACATCAAAGACTGGTGTATCAGCCGTCAACTTTGGTGGGGACACCGGATTCCGGCCTGGTATCTGCCTGAAGGCGGGTATGTCGTCGCTTATAACGAAGAGGAAGCTTTACGCTTAGCCCGGGAGAAAAGTCATAATTCGAATCTGACCATTGCAGATCTACGACAAGATGAAGATTGTCTCGACACTTGGTTTTCTTCCTGGTTATGGCCTATTTCCTTATTCGACGGAATCAACCATCCCGGAAATCCGGAAATCAATTATTACTATCCCACGAACGATCTGGTGACCGGCCCGGACATCATTTTCTTCTGGGTGGCTCGTATGATCATGGCCGGTTATGAATACGAAGGGAAAATGCCGTTCAAAAATGTATATTTCACCGGTATCGTACGGGATAAATTAGGCCGTAAGATGTCTAAATCCCTGGGAAATTCTCCTGATCCGTTGGATTTGATCGACAAATACGGAGCAGATGGGGTACGGGTAGGGATGTTATTATGTGCTCCGGCAGGAGGTGATTTACTGTTCGATGAAAGTCTGCCCGAACAAGGCCGTAATTTCACTACCAAGATGTGGAATGCGTTCAAGTTGGTAAAATCCTGGGAGGTAGCCTCCATCGACCAACCGGCCCATTCCCGTTTGGCGTTGGAATGGTTCAACCACTTGTTGGGAAAAGTAAACGAAACGTTGAATACCCAATTCGACCAATACCGGATCTCCGAAGCACTGATGACGGTATACACCACTTTCCGGGACGAATTTTCATCCTGGTTACTGGAAATGATCAAACCAGCGTACGGCCAACCGATCGATCGGAAAACGTATGAGGAGACGCTGAATGTCTTCGAGCAACTGTTGCAATTACTGCATCCGTTTATGCCATTTATAACAGAAGAGATCTGGCAAACCTTACGCGAACGGCAAGACGGTGAAAGTATCATGATTTCACGACTCCCGAAGGCGACAAGTTATGACGAGAGTTATCTGTTACGCTTTGAAGCGGTAAAAAATATCATCGTAGGTATAAGAAATATCCGGAAACAAAATAATATCGCTTTCAAAGATGTCCTGGAGCTGAAGGTAAAAAAGAACGAACGTTATCCGGCTTCCTTCGATAGTATCATCCGTAAAATGGGAAATATCGGTCAGATCGGGTTGGTTAACGAACCGGTCAAAGGAGCCTGGAGTTTTATCGTCGATACCGTCGAATATTTTATTCCGGCACAAGGTGAAGTAAACACAGCCGAAGTAAAAGCCAAACTGGAAGAAGAATTAAACTATACCCGTGGTTTTCTGACTTCAGTGATGAAAAAACTCAGTAATGAAAAATTCGTCAACGGTGCTCCCGAACAGGTAGTGGCCAATGAACGTAAAAAACAAGCCGATGCAGAGGTTAAAATTGCCGCAATCGAAGCACAGTTAAAAGGATTGTGACTTTTTACCGAAATAAACTATAGCGAAAGGGGCTATCCGACTTTTAGGATAGCCCCTTCATTTAGACAAACTTATTGTGCCAAAACCTTTTGTACACATTTTTCCAACTCTTCTCCTCTCAAACCTTCACCCACAATTCGGTTATTCTCATCCAATACAAACAACATTGGAATACCATGAATTTGATAAACATCCGTAACAATACTATTCCAACCTTTCAAATCAGACATATGCAACCAAGGCAAGCCATCTGCTTCAATTGCTTTACACCAAGCATCAACTTTTATATCTAATGAAACACCTATAACCTCCAAGCCTTTGGATTTATACCTCTCATAAATCTTTTTCACATTAGGATTCTCTGCCCGACACGGTCCACACCATGAAGCCCAGAAATCAATAATTTTCGCTTTGGCTTTCACTCCATAAATAGAAAGCGAGTCACCTTCCGGTGTTTGCATTCGTAAATCCGGTGCTGTTCCTCCAACCACTAGTGCTGCAATCTTCTCAGCAAATGGTTTCACATAGCATCCCGGGACAGTTGCTCGAGCATTCATACCCAATAATTCATACTTCTTTGACAAACTCTTTCTTTCCATCAAACGCTCCATTCTCCATGCCAACAACGCAGCACTCACGATATTGTCATTTGCCTTCAAAAATTCATCTTCTGCTTCATCATAAAGGTCTTCATATCGCAACAACAAACCTTTTATTTGCAACCTACTAAAATAATCATCTTTACCATACTCAGCTTCATATTCTTTACGTATGGAATCACATTCACGCTGCAATTCAAGTTCTTTTTTTCTAAATTCGTTACGAAGCTTTTGCATTTTACCTCCACCTGCAACTTCATACACTTTCAACTGCTTAACGTCTGCACTCACCTTATAATCACCCTTCTCCAAAAAAATAGGTATACGTAAACGTGTATTCACTGCACGAATTTCAGCTGCAATAGGTCGTCTTACTTTTCCGGTGAAATAAAACTTTCCATTAGCTGTCAGAGAATTAGCAAGAGTATCATATTTACCGGTAGCATCCTGAACAAGCAATAAAATACGTCCTCCATGATTCTTGATATGTCCACTAATTTTATACTGCCCGAACATTTGCAAACTCATAAATAATAAGCCTACTAACATTGCTATATTTTTCTTATGCCAATTCATCGTCTATTTTTTTCTTTCTTTGTAAACAATGTCCACAATTTTACCTAACTTCTTGTATTCTTTTTTCTTAATTAAATCCCCCATCAAATTCGGGACATCATACAAACGCATAATACCACATTCATTCTCAGGAACTCTTCTTTCACGTGTTCCTATAAGCAATTGGTAATTACGTGCACGCTCCCAATCTTCATACGCTTCCCACGCAACAAAAGGATTAAATCTAAGTACTTTTATACTCTCTCCGGGGAAATACAACACTTCTTTTGCCGGAATATCCGGATGCCCCATATCAAACTGATAAACCTTTTGTCCATCTGAGTAAAACAAATAAGGAAGTGAATGATGACAAGCAAACATTGTAGCATTTTCCAAATCTGCTCCAGTTACCTTCCCATAATATTCTTGAATATTATACTCCTCATAATCTCCTTGTTGCCACCAATATTGCGGTGCTTTATAACGCGCACGCAATTTCATACCACAGAAGAAAAATTCATGAGTTGTCGGATGTTTCAATATAGCATAGATTAATCCCGATTTTGTTGACTCCATGTGTACAAGGTCGCATCCTGTCTGTACAGGAAATATATGCTCTCCAGAAAAAGTCATCACGGAGGGATAGGTAGAGTTATTTCTTATCACTAGAAATTGTCTATGAGTGGCATCATATAAAACGGCAGGAGCACATCCGTAACCACCATTAATATAGTTATCACAAAAAAATTCTTTACCCAGTCTTTGGTAATCTTAAACTTCATATTCTCATCCCGCGATTAACATATGCTAAAGGAATAATCCTTATCATCTTCTGCACTGATATGATATTCTTCTTCTACATCAGTTCCCCAGCTGTCAATGCCTCCAACAC
>ENA-ORMS01001680-ORMS01001680.1-human-gut-metagenome-genome-assembly--contig:-NODE-1680-length-17381-cov-4.049290_pt1 | contig 17381 bp, 13 predicted proteins | sample MGYA00242104_ERZ508997 | MGnify/ENA primary metagenome ERZ508997 (study PRJEB26280, sample SAMEA2338704) | human gut metagenome | biome: human gut; feature: human-associated habitat; material: faeces... | reverse complement strand
CGTCGTGGCGGCCAAGAAGGGCAATAGCGGCATTGCCATCGGCAACGTGCTGGGCAGCAACGTCCTCAACATCCTCTTCATTCTGGGCCTCACGGGCATGATCTCGCCCATGCACATCGAGGGCATCACCAACGTGGATCTCTACATGATGCTCGTCTCGACCATCATGATCTGGTTTTTCTCCTTCACCAAATATACCATCGAGCGATGGGAGGGAGCCGTCCTCGTGCTCACCTTTGGCGGCTACATGTGGTACCTCCTCGCCTAAAGCGGGGGAAGTCGTGGTCTCCGTTCGCCTAAGGGCGCTCCGCTCGCTACGCAGTATTCACCAATTTTTAAACTACTTACGATATGAACAAAATCAGACTATTACCATTGGTCGCTGCCTCCCTCCTCTCGCTGGGCACGGCGGCGCAAACGAGTTTTCCAGGTGCGGAGTCCATCCGCTACGAGGCGCCCGAGGGCACGATCCACGCCCACCAGGTGAGGAGCGCCACCAGTTTCTATGACCCGGGAGAGGGGGTGGCCTACCTCGATAGCGTGACGTATTATACGGCCGACTACGTGGAGGCCGAGGACGGCAGCGTCTATTGGTCCAATCCCTTCGTCTTCTTTCCCACCGACACGTGGCTCAAACTCGACCGTGCGGGGGGCGACACCCTCGTGGCGCGTCTGCCCCAGGCGATGTTTGAGGGCGACGATGGGACCGTATTCTATGCGCGCCGCATGGTGCTCAGCGACCGGGGCGACGGGGAGCTCGACTGTCTGCCCGACGAGACTGAGACCGACGTCCGCTTCACCCTGCGTGGCGACACGCTCGCCCTGGTCGATGGAGGCCTCGACGAACAGGGCATGCCCCGCTACATCCTCGGACTGGCCACGGCCACGGGCGGCTGGAGCTGCTATGGCGAGGGACTGACCACGATCGTGCCGCTCCGCTATGAGCCCACGCAGAAGCCTGAGGGAAAGCCCGAGCAGACCATCCATTTCGTCCATTATAACCCCTTCATAGAGGATGATATGGACGAGGAGGTGCCTGCCGTCTGCGATGGCGACAAGATCTACTGGCAGTTGCCCTATAGCTCCAACAGGGACGAGACCTACTGGGTGGTGGGCGAATGGCGCGACAACCGCATTACCGTCCTTCCGCAATACCTTGGCGTCGATACGTGGTCCTGTCTTCACCTCTTCGCCATGCCTGCAGACTATCTGCCCGAATCCTCCCAGCTCGACCCCTTCGACCTGAAGGAGATGCTGGTCCTCAACTACAATCCCGCCACGGAGACCTACGAGAGCGCGTACGAGAACCAGACCCTGCTCGTCAATGTGGGGCCCGACCGCGTCTATTACGCCGACTCCTATGTCACGCCCCGCTTGCAGTCGTTGCCTTCCACCTCCATCCTCTCCCGCCCGCGCCTCGACGCCCCCGCGCCCTCAGTCTGCTACAGTCCTGACGGACGCAGACTCCACCAGCCTACGCGCCACGGGATTGTCCTCCGCAGGAACGCCGATGGCACGGTCGTCAAGCAGGTGGCCCGGTAGTATCAAAATGGTCTGCTGAGTAGGGAAAACAACCAATACAACTTTTACAACAAGTTACAACTTTACACGCTTTGCGTGTCACAATCTTGCTGCAAGGTAAGCAACTAAATACAACGCTTCGCCTTGGACACATTTGCTGCTGATTTGTCCTGGCGAAGCGTTGTTTGTTCTTTGTTGTAAATCTTGTTCAAGTTCTTTTGCTATGTGTCCCAGCGATGGACCCGTTATTGGTTATACCGGTTGTTTTCTACTATTTTCGCAATTCTTTTCCCCCGTGACACGCTGTTTCCGCGGTTGTTTTCCCCGCAATACGCTAAAAAACAGTAAAAAGATACGCCCTTCGGAATATTCTTTGTATCTTTGCAAACGTAGAAATAATTATAGAATCATATCTTAGGTAATATGAACATTTTAGAAATGAGCGACCAGGAGATTGGCCGCCGACAAAGTTTGCAGCAGCTGCGCGAGATGGGTATCGACCCGTATCCCGCAGCAGAATATCCTACCAACGCTTTCTCTACCGAGATCAGAGACGAATTTAAGGAGGACGAGAAGCGCGAGGTGATCATTGCAGGACGTATGATGAGCCGCCGTATCATGGGCAAGGCCAGCTTTGTCGAACTTCAGGATAGCAAAGGCAGAATCCAAGTTTACATCACCCGCGACGACATTTGCCCGGGCGAGGACAAAAACTTATACAACGTAGTCTTCAAGAAATTGCTCGACATCGGCGACTTCATCGGCGTGCGTGGCTTCGTCTTCAAGACCCAGATGGGCGAGATCAGCGTTCACGCACAGGAGCTCGTCCTCCTGTCGAAGAGCCTCAAGCCGCTGCCCATCGTCAAGTACAAGGACGGCGTGGCCTACGACAAGTTTGACGACCCCGAGTTGCGCGCCCGTCGCCGCTATGTCGATCTCGTCGTCAACGACGGCGTCAAGGACACCTTCCTCAAGCGTGCCACCGTGCTTCGCACCATGCGCGCCTTCTTCGACCGCCACGGCTATACCGAGGTCGAGACCCCGACCCTCCAGTCCATCGCCGGAGGCGCCTCGGCCCGCCCCTTCATCACCCATTTCAATGCCCTCAACGTCGATATGTACATGCGTATCGCCACGGAGCTCTATCTGAAGCGACTGATCGTAGGCGGATTTGAGGGCGTCTATGAGATCGGCAAGAACTTCCGCAACGAGGGTATGGACAAGTTCCACAACCCCGAGTTTACCTGCATGGAGCTCTATGTGCAGTATAAGGACTACAACTGGATGATGGCCTTCACCGAGCAGCTGCTCGAGACCATCTGCAAGGCCGTCAACAACGGCGCCACGGAGGTGAAGCATGGCGACCACGTCATCTCCTTCAAGGCTCCCTTCCGCCGCCTCCCCATCCTCGAGGCCATCCAGGAGAAGACGGGCTTCGACTGCACGGACAAGACCGAGGAGGAGATCCGCGCCTTCTGCCTTTCCAAGGGCATGGAGGTCGATGAGACCATGGGCAAGGGCAAGCTCATCGACGAACTCTTCGGAGAGTTCTGCGAGGGCACGTTCATCCAGCCGACCTTCATCACCGACTATCCGGTCGAGATGTCGCCGCTGACGAAGATGCATCGCAGCAAGCCCGGGCTGACCGAGCGCTTCGAGCTGATGGTCAACGGCAAGGAGGTGGCCAACGCCTACTCCGAGCTCAACGACCCCATCGACCAGGAGATGCGCTTCAAGGAGCAGATGCGCCTGAGCGAGAAAGGAGACGACGAGGCCATGATCATCGACCACGACTTCCTCCGCGCCCTGCAGTACGGAATGCCGCCGACCAGCGGTATCGGTATCGGTATCGACCGTCTGACGATGCTCATGACGGGCCAGGAGACCATCCAGGAGGTGATCCTTTTCCCCCAGATGAAGCCGGAGAAGAAGATGCCGCAGGACAGCATCGAGGCCTGGGCAAAGATCGGCGTGGCCGAGGAGTGGGTCTATGTGCTCCGCAAGGCGGGCTTCAACCTCCTCTCCGACATCTGTGGCGAGAAGGCTCAGGGCCTGCAGCAGAAGCTCGGCGAGATCAACAAGAAGTATAAACTCGGCTATGAGAAGCCGTCGGTCGATGAGATCCAGCGCTGGATAGACGCTGTGACCCCGGCTGAGACGGAGGCATAGGCCGAAGGATTACTCTATATAAAAAATAGTAATAGTCAACTACAGGATGCGCGATGGTAAACGGACGTATAGCTGTCATAGGTAGCGGCAGTTGGGCTACGGCCTTGGCCAAGGTGATAGTGGAGCACACCCACGAGATAGGGTGGTATGTGCGGCGCCCGATTACCATCGACCGCTTCAAGCTGCTCCGACACAACCCGGGCTATCTCCGCAACCTCGCCTTCGACGTCGCGGAGATAGACTTCTCGTCGGACATCAACTACATCGTCTCCCACTACGACACGCTGCTCTTCGTCACGCCGTCGCCTTATACGAAGGAACTGCTCGACAAGGTGCGCGTGCCCATGCGCGACAAGTTTGTCATCACGGCCATCAAGGGGGTTGTGCCGGGCGAGAACACGGTCTTCACGGAGTATGTCCACCGCCGCTTTGGCGTGCCCGAGGGCCAGTTGGCCTGCATCGGCGGACCCTCCCATGCCGAGGAGGTGGCCCAGCAGCGCCTCACCTACCTGACCGTGGGCTGCACGGACGAGGCGCGGGCCCAGGCCTTCAGCAGCGTGCTCCGCTCCCATTACATCAAGACCAAGACCTCGCGCGACGTGGTCGGCATCGAGTATGCGGCCGTGCTGAAGAACGTCTATGCCATCTGTGCCGGTATCTGCCGATCGCTCGACTTTGGCGACAACTTCCACGCCGTGCTCATGACCAACGCCATGCAGGAGATGAACGCATTCCTCAATGCCCTCAACCCCATCTGGCGAGACATGCTCGACACGGTCTATCTGGGCGACCAGCTCGTCACGGGCTACTCGCGCCTCTCGCGCAACTACACGTTTGGCGCCATGATCGGGCGGGGCTATACCGTCAAGGCGGCCCAGGCCGAGATGGAGATGATCGCCGAGGGCTATTTCGGCACGAAGTGTATGTACGTCATCGCCCAGGAGCTTCGCGCCCACCACGTCCACCTGCATACGCCGACGCTCGATACCGTCTATCGCATCCTCTACGAGAGGGCCAATGCCGCCGAGGCCATCAGGAGCATGACCAATCCGGGGGCGTGAGGCGATATGATATATATATAATAAGGATAACAAGGATGGACACCACCCATCCGCAACACAATAACACAACAAATCACACAATAGGTTTATGGAAAAGATTCGTTTAGACATCACCAAGGCGCTTTCCTTCCTCGATCCGGGGACCCTGGAGGCTTACGCACCTCAGGTAGCAGCGGCTCAGACCGCTTTGGAGCAGGGCACCTGCCCGGGCAATGACTTCCTCGGATGGCTGCATCTGCCGTCGAGCATCACACCAGAGTTTCTCGACGAGGTGCAGGCCGTGGCCGACACGCTCCGCAGCCAGTGCGACTATGTCGTCGTGGCCGGTATCGGAGGTTCTTACCTCGGCGCACGCGCCATCATCGAGGCCCTGGGCAATAGTTTCTCGTGGCTGGTCCGCGACGACCGCAACCCGGTCATCCTCTTTGCCGGCAACAACATTGGCGAGGACTACCTCTACGAACTGACCACCTATCTGAAGGGTAAGCGCTTTGGCGTGATCAATATCTCCAAGAGCGGCACGACCACAGAGACGGCCCTCACCTTCCGCCTGCTGAAGAAGCAGTGTGAGGCCGAGCGGGGCAAGGAGGCGGCCAAGGACGTGATCGTCGCCATCACCGACGCCCACAAGGGTGCGGCCCGTGCGGCTGCCGATAAGGAGGGCTACAAGACGTTCGTCATCCCCGACAACGTGGGTGGACGCTTCTCGGTCCTCACGCCGGTGGGTCTGCTCCCGATCGCCGTGGCAGGATTTGATATCCGCCAGCTCGTGGCGGGCGCCCAGGACATGGAGAAGGCCACAGGACTGGACGTGCCCTACTGCGACAATATCGCGGCGCAGTATGCAGCCGTGCGCAACGCGCTCTACCAGAAGGCGGGCAAAAAGATTGAGATCATGGCCAACTTCCAGCCGAAGCTCCATTTCGTGGCCGAGTGGTGGAAGCAGCTCTATGGAGAGAGCGAGGGCAAGGATCATAAGGGCATCTTCCCCGCGTCTTGCGACTTCACGACCGACCTCCACTCCATGGGACAGTGGATCCAGGAGGGCGAGCGCTCCATCTGGGAGACCGTGCTGAGCGTGGAGACACCCGAGCATGAGCTCCTCTTCCCACACGACGAGGAGAACCTCGACGGCCTCAACTTCCTGGAGGGGAAGCGCGTCGATGAGGTCAACAAGATGGCGGAGCTGGGCACGCGCCTGGCCCATTCCGACGGAGGAGTGCCGCAGATCCGTATCACCCTGCCGCGCCTCAATGCCTACTACCTCGGCCAGCTCATCTACTTCTTCGAGATCGGCTGTGGCATCAGTGGCAACGTCCTCGGCGTCAACCCCTTCAACCAGCCGGGCGTGGAGGCGTATAAGAAGAATATGTTCGCCCTGCTCGACAAACCGGGATATGAGGCTGAGAGCAAGGCCATCCAGGAGCGTCTGAGCCAGGAGGCGTAAAGAGAGATAGCAATAGCATGGCGGCGTGTCTCGGAAGGCAAGGGCTTAACGGCTTTTCTCCGACTCTGACACGTCGCCTTTTTGATGGAATCAAGTGATTATGTTCGACAACGAGATCAAGCACTATTTGGATCAGCACGGCTACGAACGGTTTGATCCCAAGGCCGTACTGTTTGATATGGACGGCGTGCTATATGATAGTATGCCCCATCATGCGAAGGCATGGAAGCGTGCCATGAGCGACTTCGGAATCCATTTCACGGAGGCCGACGCCTATGCCACAGAGGGGGCAAGGGGCGTGGATACGATCCGCGACTATGTGAAGCGCCAGCTGGGGCGCGAGGTCGATGAGGCGGAGGCACAAAGGATGTATGACGTCAAGACGCGCTACTTCCATGAGTTGCCTGAGACGCGTATCTTCGACGGCGTGCGCGAATTGATGGGCTGGTTTGCGTCTCGCGGACTGAGCATCAATGTCGTCACGGGCAGCGGACAGCGGCCGCTCATTCTGCGCTTGCTCCACGACTTCGGCGACTTCCTCGACGAGGCGCATATCACTACGGCTTATGACGTGAAGAACGGCAAGCCGGCGCCCGATCCTTATCTCGCGGGACTGCGCAAGGCGGGCAACTTGCAGCCGTGGCAGGGCATCGTGGTCGAAAACGCTCCCTTAGGGGTGAGAGCGGGCGTGGCAGCAGGCTGCTTCACGGTCGCCGTCAACTCGGGACCGCTCCCCGACGAGGCTTTGGCGGGGGAGGGGAGCAACTTGCTCTTTCCCAGCATCCGCAGTTTCCTTGCTGCGCTGGAGGACTGATTTCCGTCCTTTGGGTAAGTTTTTCCCCAAAAAGGGTTTCGGGAGATCGAGAGAAAATGGCTAACTTTGCAAGCGTCATCAGTCACAAACTGCGCTTGCAAGCGTTATCAATCACATAAAGAAGAAAGGTTATGTTAGGAAACTTCACTTATCACAACGCTACCAAAGTACATTTTGGTAAGGACGCGCTGGGCTTGCTCGGCGACGAACTCAAAAACTATGGTCCGAAGGTCATGCTCTCCTATGGCGGAGGATCCATCAAGCGCTTTGGCATCTACGACCAGGTGGTCAAGGTGCTGCGCGAGGCGGGCAAGACCATCATCGAGGACGGAGGCGTCTTGCCCAATCCGGACATCGAGAAGGTGCTGGAGGGTGCTCGCAAGGTGCGCGAGGAGGGAGTGGATCTCATCCTCGCCGTCGGTGGCGGTTCCACGGCCGACTATGCCAAGGCGGTCTCGGCCTCAGCCTACCAGGAGCGCGATCCGTGGGACTACTATTTCAAGCATTTCGGCAAACTCGACAGTCGTTGGACACCCGTGGGCGTGGTGTTGACCATGGCGGGCACAGGATCGGAAATGAATAGTGGGTCAGTCATCTCCTCGCACAAGGAGGAACTGAAGTTGTTCAACCACTTCCGCAATCCTGACTTTGCCATCCTCAACCCGGAGTTTACCTACACCGTCCCGAAGTATCACATGGTGGCGGGCATCTACGACATCATGTCCCACATCCTGGAGCAGTATCTCTCGGGAAGCGACGACAACACGAGCGACTACCTGGCCGAGGGCCTCATGCGCTCGCTGATCGTCAGTTCGCGCAAGGCCTTGGCCAACCCCGAGGACTATGAGGCGCGCAGCAATATCATGTGGACGGCCACGTGGGGCCTCAACGGCCTGACGGAGTGTGGCAAGGCCACGGACTGGGAGGTCCACATGCTGGGACAGGCCGTGGCAGCCTTTACCAATGCCATCCATGGCCATACGCTCTCGGCAGTCTCGGGTGCCTACTACCGCCTGCTGATAGAGAAGAGCGACGAGGCCGTGGCCCGCTTCAAGCGCCTGGCCCTCGCTGTATGGGACGTGCGTCCCGAGGACAAGGACGACAAGACCGTGGCCCTCGAAGGACTGGAGACGATGGAGTCCTGGATGCGCGAGCTCGGCCTCGCCATGACCATCACGGAGGTCGATGCCAAGGAAGCCGACATCGAAAAGTATGCCGACGTCTGCCCCCGCAATACCGGTGGCTACCACACCTTGACCCGCGACGAAGTGATAGAGATCTATCGCCGCAGCCTGTAGTGGTCGTGCCTTAATAGCGATAGGAAAAATAGAAGCAACAGAAGAAAGGGACTCACCAAGTCTTCACATAACGAAGGCCGATGAGTCCCATTCTCTTTTTTACCCGATGTCCTGTCGAGGCAGGACGCTTGTCTATTTTATTCCAATTATACGTTCTCTTCCTCTTTCTTCTCCGTGCCTTCCGTCACCTGCTCGGTAAGTTCTTCCCGCTTCTTTTCCTCCTCCTCTTTCTTCTCTTCCACCTTCTTGCGAGCCTCCTCGCTGAGTTCGGGGTAGGAGATACGGGTGTGGTAGATCGACTTCAGGCGCCCGATGAGCACATTCTTGGCTGTCTGCAGATCGCGGAAGGTGATAGGGCAGTCGTTGAAGAAGCCCTCGCGCACCTGTGACTGGATGATACTATCGACCAAGGCGCTGATGCTCTCGGGAGAATACTCCTTGAGGGATCGCGAAGCCGCCTCTACCGTGTCGCAGATCATCAGAATTGCTTGCTCACGCGTGAACGGGTTCGGACCCGAGTAGCGGAACAGGCTCTCATCGACCTCCTCGTCGGGATGCTCGTTGGTATATTTGATGTAGAAGTAGCGCGTCAGTCCCGTGCCGTGGTGCGTGGCGATGAAGTCGCGGATGACCTGTGGCAGGTGGTGCTCCTCGGCCAGGCGCAGTCCCTCCGTGACGTGGCCGATGATGATGGCCGCGCTCTCCGTGTCCGACAGTTTGTCGTGCGGGTTGAAGCCCGCCTGGTTCTCCGTGAAATAGACCGCGTTCTCCATCTTTCCGATGTCATGGTAGAGCGCCCCCGTACGCACCAGTTGCGCCTTGGCCCCAATCTTGTTGGCTATCTCCGCTCCCAGGTTGCCCACGGTGATGGAGTGCTGGAACGTGCCCGGCGCCTTCTCGCTCAGTTCGCGAAGCAACGGGTTGTTTGTATTGGAAAGCTCGAAGAGCGTCACCGTCGAGGTGAATCCGAAGGCCTTCTCGATCACCAGCATCAAGGGATAGGTGAAGAGGAGGAAGAAACCATTGATCGTGAAGTGGTAGTAGATGGCGCGGTCGAGCTTCGAGACATCATCCGTCTGGATGAGCTGGAGCGCGAAATAGACCAGCGCCGAGGCAGCCGTGACGAGGATCGCCGTGAGGAATATCTGACTCCTTCGCGACAGTTCGCGGAGCGAGTAGATTGCCACGAGGCCCGCCACCAGCTGTACGGTGATAAACTCATACTGGTATTTCACGGCCACGGCACAGATGAGGATGGTCGTGACGTGCTGGATGAAGGCCGTTCGCGAGTCCATGAAGACGCGCCCGAAGATGGGCGAGATGGCAAACGGGATGATATAGATGCTGAAGAACGGGTGCTTCATCATGAAGGACGTCAGGAGCGGGAAGAAAACGAGCAAGGCGTAGAGCATGGCTATGGATCACGGCTTCGTGAAGTAGTCCTTGCGGAAGAGCCAGGTAGAGGGTGAAGAGCGAGACGAGCAGCAGAATGTAGATAGTCTGTCCCGCTATGGTCGATCGCAATTCGTTCTCCGAGGCGCTCTGCTTCGCCATGGCGCGCTCGTAGGAGTTGAGCACGAGCATCATCCGCGAGGTGACGATGTCGCCCTGGGTGATGATGCGCTGCCCCTTGAGCACCATTCCGCTTGCCTGCGTGATGAGGCTGAGATTGTCGTTGAGCTCCATTTCGCTCCGGCTTCGGTCGTAGCGGAGGTTGGGCGAGATGAAGTCGTTGAGGTTGCAAGCCTGCAACTTGGCCCTCACCGGCATCAGACGGTCGTCGAGGAAGAGGTATTGGTAGGCGCCGAGCGTCGTCAGCACGCTATCCGTGGGCAGCGTCACGGCCTCCTTGCCCGTCACGACGCGGATGGCTGTCGTCGTGTCGCCATCGCTATACTGCGCCAGCTGGGTGGGGTCGAGCACGCCGCGCTCGTAGATCTGGTGCAACCTATGGGCGATGATCTGGACGTAGTTGCCCGTCAGTCCCGGTATGCCGTCCTTGAACTTCTCATGAAATGCCTGGAGCGACTGCTCCTCCACGCGGTCGTCCCAGTTGAAGTAGGGCTGGAAGCGTTCGCGCACGGAGTCGCGCTCATACTTCAGGGTCGCCTCCGACTTGAAGACGGGGAAGTCGATGGGAGCGATCAGGGCGCCGTCCGTCCACGGCTGGCCCTCGCTATAGTGCAGAAGTCGGCTGCTGTCGCGGGGCAAAAACAGGACGATGATGGTCACGCTCGTCAGCACGAGCGCTATGCGCGTAAGGATGGAAGGCCAGTTGTTGGTGCCGTTATGTCTGAATTGCTTCATGATGCGTAATGTTCGTTTTGGTTGGTTCTTAGACCTTAGTATAGGGGCATAAATGCCTTTACTCGGCGAAATTACGAAAAAAATATGGTATAATCGAAAAAAAAGCATTACTTTTGCCGAAAATTTTAGGCTATCCACGCTTATCAATTTATGATGGAAGAAAAATTTACAGCAGAAGCAGCGTCTTCGCAGGTGCGGGTTCGCTTTGCGCCCAGTCCCACGGGAGCGTTGCATATTGGCGGTGTTCGCACGGCTTTGTTCAACTATTTGTTTGCCCGCCAGCATCATGGATCGCTGGTGTTCCGCATTGAGGACACAGACTCCAGCCGCTTCGTACCGGGAGCGGAAGAGTATATCCTGGAGTCGTTCCGCTGGTTGGGTATCCACTTTGACGAGGGTGTCAGCTTCGGTGGAAGCCACGGCCCGTACCGTCAGAGCGAGCGCAGGGAGATCTATAAGGAGTATGTGCAGCAGCTCCTCGACGAGGGCAAGGCCTACTATGCCTTCGATACGCCCGAGGAACTGGAGCAGAAGCGTGCTGAGGTGAAGAACTTCCAGTATGACGCCCACACGCGACTGACGATGCGCAACTCGCTCACGCGTTCAGCCGAGGAGGTCAAGCAGCTCATCGACGACGGCGAGCAGTATGTCGTCCGTTTCCTTGTGGAGCCGGGCGAGGAGGTCGTGGTCCACGATATGATCCGTGGCGACGTCCACGTCAAAACCGATATCCTCGACGACAAGGTGCTCTACAAGAGCCACGACGAGCTGCCCACCTACCACTTGGCCAATATTGTCGATGACCACTTGATGGGCATCAGCCACGTGATCCGTGGCGAGGAGTGGCTCCCGAGTGCGCCCCTCCACGTCCTGCTCTACCGTGCTTTCGGCTGGGAGGACACCATGCCGCGCTTCGCCCACCTGCCGTTGCTGCTCAAGCCTGAGGGCAAGGGTAAACTCTCGAAGCGTGATGGCGACCGCCTCGGATTCCCCGTCTTCCCCCTGGAGTGGGAAGACCCTAAGACGGGCGAGGTCAGCACGGGCTTCCGCGAGAGTGGCTATTTCCCCGAGGCGGTGGTCAATTTCCTTGCCCTGCTGGGATGGAATCCGGGCACGGAGCAGGAGATGTTCTCGCTCGACGAACTGATGGAGGCCTTCGACATCACGAAGTGCTCTAAGGCAGGAGCGAAGTTCGACTACAAGAAAGCGATTTGGTTCAACCACGAGTATATGCTGCGCAAGAGCGGAGATCGCAGGTCTCTTCGCGCCCATCGTGGCCAACAATGGCGTCGATACGACCATGGATCGTGTGCGCCAGGTGGTCCACATGATGAAGGACCGTGTCGATTTCGTCCATGAGTTGTGGCCGCTCTGCGCCTTCTTCTTCATCGCTCCCACGGAGTATGACGAGAAGACGGCGAAGAAGCGCTGGAAGGAGTATTCCGCCCAGCAGATGACCGAACTGGCGCAGGTGCTCCAGGAGGTCGAGGACTTCTCGGTAGAGGGCCAGGAGCCAGTGGTGATGAAGTGGGTCGAGGAGAAGGGCTACAAGCTCGGCGACGTGATGAACGCGTTCCGCCTGGCGCTTGTCGGTATCGGCAAGGGTCCCGGTATGTTTGACATCTCGGCCTTCCTCGGCAAGGAGGAGACCCTCCGTCGCCTCCATCGCGCCATCAGCGAACTGGGATAAGAACGGGCGGGCGCGCCCGCCATTCTGTCTCTCACGTCATTAGCTAATCATCAACCCTACAAGAGGTAATGTACAACTTCATCATGTATGCCATGCAACTGGGCGTCCGCATTGCTGCGCGCTTCGACTCGAAGGTGCGCAAGATGTGGCGTGGCGAGCAAGCAGCCTTTGGCGTGCTTCAGCAGCGGGTCGATCCTTCGGCTCGCTATGTCTGGTTTCATGCCGCGTCGCTCGGCGAGTTTGAGCAAGGCCGTCCGTTGATGGAGGCCATACGCCGCGAGTTTCCCGACTACAAGATCCTGCTCACCTTCTTCTCGCCTTCGGGCTACGAGGTGCGCAAGGACTACAAGGGGGCGGACATCGTCACCTACCTCCCGATCGACACCGTCGGCAACGCGCGCCGCTTCCTTCGCACGGTACGCCCTGTCATGGCCTTCTTCGTGAAGTATGAGTTTTGGTACAACTACCTCCATATCTTGAACCATCGCGGGGTGCCGACCTATAGCGTGAGCAGTATCTTCCGCCCTGGTCAGATTTTTTTCCGTCCCTACGGACGGCAGTATGGCCGCGTGTTGCGCTGCTTCAGCCGCTTCTTCGTTCAGAACGAGGAGAGTAGCCAGCTGCTCTCGTCGATAGGCATCGACCAGGTGGAGGTTGTGGGCGACACCCGTTTTGACCGCGTGCTCCAGGTGAGGGAGGCGCGCAAGCAGTTGCCCCTGGTGGAGCGCTTTGTTGGCGACTCGCACCGTGTCTTCGTGGCAGGGTCCTCTTGGTTGCCCGACGAGGAACTCTTCCTTCGCTATTTTGCCTCCCATCCCGAGTGGAAACTCATCATCGCTCCTCATGTCATCAAGGAGGAGCACCTGGCGCAGATCCGCCAGTTGCTGCAAGGCAAGAAGGTGGCCCGCTACACCCAGTCGAGCGAGGAGACCGTGGCCGATGCCGACGTCTTGATCATCGACTGCTTCGGACTTCTCTCCTCGGTCTATCACTATGGCCGCGTGGCCTATGTGGGTGGAGGCTTCGGTGTGGGCATCCACAATGTGCTGGAGGCCGCGGTATGGGGTATGCCGGTCCTCTTCGGACCCAACAACAAGCATTTCCAGGAGGCGCAGGGACTGATAGCGGCCCAGGGTGGCTTCGAGGTCTCTGATGATGCGGGCTTTGCTCAGCTGATGGACCGTTTCACCAAGGATGAGGCTTTCCTCCAGGAGAGTGCGGGACGGGCTGCTGCCTTTGTCGAAAAACTCACGGGAGCGACCGAAAGGGTGCTCCAGGCCGTGAAGCCTGAACTGGAGAAGAACTGTCAAGCACAGTCTTGATCAAACTTGGAAAGGAGTAATAAATGAAATATCAGATTACTTGCGACAACTGCGGAACGCAGTTTATCATCGATGCCGAACCAGGCATGACGGTCGAATGCCAATGTCCGGAGTGTCATGGCGTGATGCAGATCACGCTGCCCAATGCTGCCAAGGGTGAGCACTACGAAGCGCCCCGACCCACGGGTGGCGGCCCGAAGAATCCTGGGCATGCAGCCACGGTGGACGAGGACGACCGCCCCAACCGGCGCTGGCTGTGGATAGGTGTGGCGGTAGTGGTGCTGGTAGTGGCCGTGATAGGCTTCGCCATGTTCTCTACCTCGTCGTCGCAGCCCGAGCAGCCTGATGTCCTGCCTGCCGATACCATTCCTTATGAGGAACCGGTGGTGGACGACAAACCGCAAACGCAGGTTGACACGATCGTCGAGCAGCCCGAACAGCCCGAAGTGGAAGAGGAGGTGCCCGAGGAGATAGAGCAGCCCGCTCCCGAGGATACTACGGGGACGGTGAGTGGCAGCAGCCAGAGCAAGACGGAGTCCAACAGCCATGGCCATGCGGCCGAGTAGCGTGGCATGGTGAGCCGAGGACTTCTCCGGCGGCAATGTCTCCGCCCTGGGTCCGATGCTCCTTTTATATATCTAACAAGGAGAAAAAGGGAGCTGCTAAGTGTTTTACAGGGTAAAAAGTACTTTTTTGAAAAATAATGCCGCAAAAATTTGCGCGAACGAAATATTCTTTCTACCTTTGCACCCGCTTAACGAGAAAGCTTGTTGAGTGTAACATGGTGGACGTAGTTCAGTTGGTTAGAGCGTCAGATTGTGGTTCTGAATGTCGTGGGTTCGAGTCCCACCTTCCACCCTACAAGATTCCTTGCAATTCATGAGAGTTGCAAGGTTTTTCTTTTTCCCCCTATTTGCCCCTCATTTTAAGGATTCCTTTATTTACCCTCATTTTTCAGCTTTACACCATTTTGCAACTCGGTTGCAAGAGTTTTCCCCTAATTTTGCACCGTCAAAGTACAAACGAGTGTACCGACCTCATTATTATCAAGAAAAATGAATCACAGAAAGAGTAAGAATAAGTGCGTCATTGCGGCAGCCTCCCTGCTGTTGCCCACGCTTGTCCATGCCCAGAGTGGGGCGGCGAGCTCCGTAGATCCCGTCTCCATCGCTTCGGATACGACCGAGGTGATGCTGCCCGACCAGCATATCAACGAGGTGACGATCACCAAGCGCCAGACCGTCCGCTCGATGGGTGGTGCCATCAACGGCCAGGCGATGCTCAAGGGCGAGCTCTTCAAGGCCGCTTGCTGCAACCTCGGCGAGAGTTTCGTCAATAACCCTTCCGTGGATGTCAACTATTCGGATGCTGCCACGGGAGCGAAGCAGATCAAGCTCCTGGGCCTCGGCGGCACCTATGTGCAGATGTTGTCCGAGCTGTTGCCCAACTTCCGCGGTTCGGCTGCTCCCTTTGCCTTGGGCTACGTCCCTGGATCTTGGATGAACAGCATTCAGGTGTCGAAGGGCAACGCCTCCGTCAAGAACGGCTACGAGGCCATGACGGGACAGATCAACGTCCAGTATCTGAAACCGGAGGACGAGCAGCAGGTGCAGTTCAATCTCTATGGCAGCAGCATGGGTAAGTTTGAGGCCAATGCGATGGCCAATCTCCATATCAATGGCAATGAGAATTGCGCCACCGAGCTGCTGACCCACTTTGAGAACAACTGGAATCATCATGATGGCAATGGCGATGGATTCCAGGACGATCCCCAGGTGAGACAGTACAACATCCAGAATCGCTGGTGGGCTCGTTCGGGTAAGTATCTCTTCCATGGCAGCATCGGAGCACTCAAGGAGGACCGCAACACGGGACAGGTGAAAGGCCACGCCAATCCCCATGGTCAGCCTCTGTATAAAATAGATATTGAGACCAACCGTTACGAGGCTTCGATGAAGCATGCCTACGTCTTCGAGAACGAGCAGGAGAGCAGTATCGCCCTGATGGGCAACGTCTCCATGCACCAGCAGAAGGCGGGCTACGGACTGAAAATCTATGACGTCAACGAGAAGAATGCCTATGCCTCTCTCGTCTTTGAGACCAACCTGGGTCATGAGCACAATCTCTCGACCGGTCTGAGCCTCAACCACGATTACCTCCATCAGAATGTGCGCCTCGTCCACGACGCGACGCTCCCCACGGAGACGATGATCGAAAGCGAGACCGTCCCCGGTGCCTATGCGCAATATACGTTCAACCTCCACCAGCGCTTCGTGGCTATGGCGGGTCTTCGTGTCGATCATAGCAACGTCTATGGCACGTTCCTCACGCCGCGCGCTCATGTGAAGTGGGTGATGAACGATGTGGTCACGCTTCGCCTGTCGGCGGGCAAGGGCTACCGCTCGCCGCACGTGCTGGCTGAGAGCAACTATGTCATGGCCAGCGGCCGCCAACTCGTGATCGGCAAACTGGGCCAGGAGGAGGCTTGGAACTATGGTGTCAGCACGGCCTTTATGATTCCCATCGCTGATAAGACGTTGAAGATCAATGCGGAGTACTTCTATACCCACTTCCTCAACCAAACCATCATCGACTACGATAGCGATCCGAAGACCATCACGATCTCCGACTTGGATGGTAGTAGCTACTCCCATACCTTCCAGGTGGACGCCAGCATTACGCCCATCAAGGGTCTCGACCTCACGGCTGCCTACCGCTACAACCTCGTGCGGGCCACCTATGGTGGCGTGCTGCGCGCCAAACCGTTGCAGAGTCGCTACAAGGGTTTGTTTACGGCAAGCTACAAGCCGGGCCTGGGGCTTTGGCAGTTTGATGCCACCTTCGCCCTCAATGGCGGTGGTCGTCTGCCTCAGTCCTACACGCTGGCCGACGGTTCTGCCTCTTGGGACAATACCTACAAGGCTTATCCCACGCTCAATGTCCAGGTCACGCGCGAGTTCCGCAACTTCGCTGTCTATGCGGGTGGAGAGAATCTGACGGGCTACAAGCAGAAGCATCCGATCATCGGTTGTGAGAATCCGTGGAGCGACAGTTTCGACTCTACGCTCGTCTATGGACCGATCAGCGGAGCCATGGTCTATGCGGGCATCCGTGCTCACTTCTAAGAGGACAACGAATAATTGTTTTCGTCGGAGAGCGGTTTCATACGAATAAAAATATGTAAAAAAAAGATAATCAAGGAGAATCAAGTTATGAAGAGATTTTTTGGATTTTTGCTGATGCTGCTCACGGTGGTGGCTGTTTCGGCCAAGGATATCAAGACGGTCATCCTCACTACCAATCCCGAACTGGAGTGTGGAAAGTGTGAGAACAAGGTGAAGGAGAACCTTCGCTTCGTCAAGGGTGTGAAGGACATCCAGGCTTCTGCCGAGACGCAGAAGATCACGGTAGTCTATGATGCCGACAAGACCACAGTGGAGAAGATTCAGAAGTCGCTGGAGAAGATTGGCTACAAGACGCGCCTCACTACCAAGGAGGAGGTGATCAAGGAGGGATGCCATTCCAACTGCTGCGACGGCAAATGATTTTCGCTGTGGGTTAGCAGAGAAGAAAAGATAATACGTTAAGCACAGAGCCGAATCAGCATCCGTTGGTTCGGTTCTTTTTGGGTCCATCTCAACGGGTTGCTTCCACTCCTCTCCCTGTCCTGACATCTGCCACGCTTCACCATGTACCTACCACGTATCGTCCTCCCTTCCAGCATATATCGACCTCATATTGTTTCCGTATTG
>ENA-ORMS01001676-ORMS01001676.1-human-gut-metagenome-genome-assembly--contig:-NODE-1676-length-17402-cov-4.747968_pt1 | contig 17402 bp, 12 predicted proteins | sample MGYA00242104_ERZ508997 | MGnify/ENA primary metagenome ERZ508997 (study PRJEB26280, sample SAMEA2338704) | human gut metagenome | biome: human gut; feature: human-associated habitat; material: faeces... | reverse complement strand
TGAACGGCTTGTAAATTCTCAAAATTTTTTTAGTCCCTACTTGACACAAGAAGATCTGAACGGTATCGTCCGCTTCGCTCCAGAGAATGATGGTCTCCTTTTCTGCGAGTGATAATTTGTAATCTGACATATTTTCACCTCCCCTTGTCCACAGCTCCATGAGGCTGCTTTTTGTATTAACGTTTTCATTGATTACCTACCTTTCTAAATTTTTTATGTAGGGCAGAAAAAGTTCCCCCAATTACATAGCCAAGAATTTTGGTGTTTTGATAACCATCCCGAAAAACTTTTTCTTTGATTCCTGCGTGTCAGAATTTGTCCCCTCACCTATACCCATAAAAATAGCGGTTTGTACCCCCTCTTGAGAGCATTGTTTACTTTTTATTTACAAAAATCGATCGTGCAAATAAAAAATGCGCCTTTCAGCGCAATAAACATCGTGTTTGGAAATGCAGAGTTTTTAGTTTCTTAAATAGAAAAAGCCGCTATCGCGGCGTGGTAATCACGCTTTGATAACAGCCTTTGTCTGTTATTAGATTTTATAATTATTTACTGATATTCGACAGTATCATCGGATCCTTAATTTTATCGTCCTCTGCGAACAGAAGGACCTTGGATATGATCTCGGCTGTCTTGGGATCGTCATCCACAAAGGGCAGGAATATCTTTCCTCTATGCTGTGAATGGACGGGCAGGACGGGAATCATTGCTCCGCCAAGCTGATGCACAACACCGCTTCCGAGGTGGATCGAATACTCTGCAAGCTTGCCGCCCACTATGGCGTGATGTCCTTCCACGTTTACGTTTGCTATGCGGAACATAGGCAGAACAAAGGAAAGGATTGCAGCACGCATTTCCATTGTGGAGTGGCTTGTTTCGGGATCGACACCGCCGGCATGTGCTACACTGACCGCGAGATCCACATCACGCATAACCTCCGAGAATATGATATCGGGAATATCCGCGATCTTGATTTCCTCTCCTGTCTTTCTATTGGTAAAGCAGACCCATTCAAGTGTGGGAGCTTCAATATCTGCAGGTGAGAACCAATCGGCAAGCGCATATATCTGTGCTACGATATTCTCTTTGTAATAGACCTTTTGCAGACCATCCTCAATATCCGCTACCCAACGGCGGCTCTTAAGTGCACCAACCGTTTTGGCTGGCTGTATCTGATTACCCGCATATCTGAGAGAATGGAACATATCCATTTCCTCTGCGGTTTTCACGTACAACTCACGGAACACTTGACGGAAAGGCTGGGCAATCTTGTTTTCGAAGAGATACTTCTGATAATCTCTCCAACAGCCCTTGCTATACAGATCGAAAGGATGTGCAATCTTGATTTCAGCATTATCGTCAAGTGTCTGTATAGTTCCATTATCATTAACAAGTCCATTGTCAGCGAGGAAGCCAACAGTATCACCGCTGATCAATACGAGGTTTTTGAGCATTGGATAAACCACGGGATGTGCAGACAAAGCCGAAAGCTCACCAAAAGTAAAGGTGGTGCTGTCTTCCATTGCTCTTTCAAGCATTAATCTTGTGCGTCTGTACTGTTCGGTGAGCGTCTTCACCATATCGGTAAGAGCCACAACGGTTTCGTTCTTCTTCAGCTTGGCGGGAACGCTCTTGAGTGTTTTGCCGTCCTCTGTACAAGCAAGAGTTGCCTTGCCATTTTCATCAAGTGTGATTTTAAATGAGACACCCTCAATGATCTGTTCTTCAAGAAGTGCTCGGCTGTCGTCGATCACCTTGGTTTCCATACGCAAGGTAAGACGCATCGTATCGGAATATCCGGCATTGATCGCAAGGTTAGTAAGTGCCATTTCAACGGCTTTGCCCTCACTTGCTACACGCTGTGAACCGAACTGTTTGCTTTCCTTGCGGAATCTTTGAATATAGAGATAACGGCGGCAAATATCATCTTCGCCTGTAAGCGGTATGAGCGCATACGCCATCAAAAGGTCCTTGTTTCGTTTATCGGAAACGGTCTTTTCGGTTTCGTCTACATCGAATTTGCCAAGCGTGGCATCCGCATACTTTCTCGCGCGGGAATGCTTTGCACCATCGGAAATATACTTGGCGGCATCATAGATCAGATCAAATTCTTTTTCGCCGATAGAATCGTACGCCGAGCGGAACCAATTCACGTCAAACGCACCGAGATTCAGCTCATCGTCCGAGAGAGGTGTAAATCTTGCGATCATCGCCTTGCGCTTATCGTCGAACTTTTCGTTCATATGCGCCATAAAGTAATAGCACACCGATTCAAAGAAATCGATTTCAAGATATCTACCAATGATCGGTATCCACTCGGGAGAGAACAATGCCGCTTCTATCAAACGCTTGGTGGTGATCTTCTTTCCGTCAAGAGCTGCACGAAGCGTATCTACCGAATCCTCATCCGACGGAATACATACGGAAAGAAGGTAGGAAAGCGAGCCTTTGCGGTCACTTGCTTCGCCCCAACCGTAATATGCGGTTCTGTCAAGGGTATCGTTACCCATAGCAGACAGTATATCAGCGAGATACTTTGCTCCATATACGCGAGCAATGCCGTGAATACCCTTGGTATAGGTTGCAGGGCTATCGCCACGGCTGAGCTCGGAGGCAAGCACTACGGGAATAACAGTTTCGTAAATATGAGCAACGTACTCGATGAGCTTCATATCCTCTGCATTCGGTTCATCGTCTTTTCCAAGGAACTCTTTCACCTTACGCGCGTTACGGATGCCCTTATAGGAATCATGAGCAGAGATCTGCTTACCCTTTTCGTAATAGGTCGTTGCAACTGCGGTTACGGTCTCCATAGATTCGCGGAGATTATCGGCATCAAGCAAGAACTCAAATAACTGAGCCTCTGTAATAATACCTTGATAAGCCGCAAACAAATATGCGTTTACGCCAACAAGGGGCTTGCGAGAACCGTACATACTCTCATACGGCTCATGCAAAACACGGGTGCGTGAGTTGCCAACGTAGTAATAAGAATGACCGACCTTCGTTTCTTCCTTGGGAATCTTCTTGAAAGCCGCAACACAACGTTCGGCAGAAGCCACCGCAAGCGGAAATGTGTTTTTGAGATCAGCGGCATTTTTACAGTTCAACCATCCGTAAACAAGACTCAACTGCTTGTGTGCAAGCAAATGAGCCATCTCAAGCTGAGCGGGCAACTTTTGCTGTGTGGGAGCGTGAATCATAACCATATCATCGGGCACACATTGGATGAACCATATCGCAAGCGCGGACGCAAGCTGTACAAGTTCTTCCTTGGGCAAGCATCCGAGCATATGGTTGAGAACCATATACATAATAGCAGAATGTGGAAGCTCTTTTCCGTATTCAAAGCCTGTTCCGAAAACGGTTCTGATCGAGTCAACACAAGCCTCGGAATAGCGTGTTTTTTGTTTATATGCGCGGTAAAGCACAAGCGCACTTACAAGACGCTTGTTTGTGACGTTGTTTGTCTTGATCCACTCCTGCCACAGCTCCCAAAGAGGCAGTTTTCCATCCTTATCTACGAATTGATGCAAATACTGAATATTACCGATCAGCATTGCCTCACCATTCGAGCAGGTAAAGGAATCGGTCTTATGAGATTCAATAAATTTTGAAAGTGACATCAAGTCCATAGCAGCAACAATAGAGGACTTGCAGGCAACGTTATCGGTCAATGCCGATTTGATCTTGCCGAAGAGGTTGAAGCCTCCCTTTTTGCCACGAATCAGATCCGGCAATTTTGACTCGGGGAAATATTCCGCAAAGGTCTTTGCGCAGAGCTCGATATATTCCGCATCAAATTCCGAGGGCAGATATTTGTCCTCTGCGGCAAACAAAGCCACTTTCTCGGTTTTTGTTTTCTCCTCAGCAGGGACAAGAGATTCAAGCAATATCTTTTCCTTTGAAGGAAGGTTATCCGCTTTTGCTCTTTCGGAAAGAACACTTGCAAAGGATTCAGTGATTTTGCTACGGTTTGCATCCTTTTTAAGCTGCAACAGCATATCAAGTCCGCCAAGGCGCACTTCTTCCTTATTACTTCCAAGAAGTCGCTCAATGCACGCAGTAAGCTCGCCATCGTTTTGCTTCAGCAAAAACTCTATTACATATTTACGGATATCTGCACCCTTGAAGCGCAAATAATCCTCAATAGAGCGATATTCATCAGCCGACAGCGTTATCTTTGAAACAATATCGTAAGCTGCTTTGCGGGTATAGGTTTCTCTATCCACAAGACCTTCAAGGACTGTTTTTCGTTGAATTGGAGTCTTGGGGTTGCGAAGCAGGGCGGAAAAATAAAACTGTCTTTGATCGGAATTACATTCTTTGATGAGTTCACAAGCTTCATCAATCTTTTGATTATCGCCAGACAGTGCCGCCAAGGTGCAAAGAATTTCAGCAAAGTCGCTCTTTTTGATCGTTGCTTCATACCACGGGAAAACGCAAGGTGAAAAGGTCTTGGTCTTTCCGGAGAAAGCGGCAAATAGCTTCTTGATAAGAAGATAATGCTCGTGTATCTCTGCCTTACTATCAAACCAAGTCTTGTATTTGATATCCTTGTCATATCTCACAGCATTCCACAAAGCAGACGCCCTTGTAGGCATAAAGCAAGGAAGCCATACGGCAAGAACCTGGTCTTTATCGTAATGCTGCTTCAATACGATCTTTGCGATCTGATTTGATATATAAGGCAGATCGAGATTTGCGGCAAAATAACCCGCCACGAGTAACTGATGTATCGAACCGTTGTCTGCGATATCCACAATTTTTTGAACGGCATCGTCAATATCATCGAGTCCGTAGCTCCAAAGCGCGATGTATATCTTCATCGCATCCTCGGATGCAAGACATTCCTTGCGGACATCCTCGTTTTCAAGGCAATCGATAATCAGACGCACGCTCTTTTCGCTGACACGTTCAAGATCGCGAGATTCTTCCGTCAAGATACCCAGCCAAGTGCCTACAGCACGTTTAACGGACGAAAAGCGGATCAAGTTATTATCGGCAATTACCTTCAATATCGTAAGGAAACCTGCTTTCGTACCGTAATCTGCATTTTCACAGATGACTTGACGGAGACCTTCTTGAAGTCTTGCGGCAAGAAGCAGTTTCCCAAGAAGCTCATGAAAATCAGATCTGTGGCTAAAAAGAACACCGCGCACAAGTTCGTTTGTTATCGTTCCCGAACCATTTTCTTCTGTCAGAATGCGACGAACTGCTTTTTCCACCTTGCTATTGTGATGGTCAAGCGCGTATGCTACCTGCCAACCCGTGTATCCGCATCCGCGCCAAGCATATTCGTCAAGGAAAGCTTGTGCTTCTTCGGGAAGCTCTCTATTCAGAACCTTTTCAATCGGTTCGTCAATCAGATTCATATACGACGCGCCGTATTGGCGAATGATATACGCAAGTTTTGACGCGTACGCGCCGTTTCCTTTTGCTCTGAACGACCTTCTGCCGCAAGAATCCGAGTAAGGATATTCTTGCAACCTATCCGCGAAATACAAAACAACGTCCTTTTCGCGGCTTGGAATTGCCAAGTCAAAAAGCCATCCCAATTTCTTCGATACGTATTCCGAGGGAACGGTGCTCGGATTTCTCATTGCCGTAACAAGATCGGAATATATTGTCTGATCCACGGAATGTCCTTGGTTTCTGAAAAAATCATATTGCGCATTGCTCAAACGCTCTTTTAGTGTTTTCTCACGCTTGCGCGCGATATCTGCATATTTAGCGGCAAGTGTTTTTTTTCTTGCGGCTTCTTCGTGCTTATCCGCCATCCTGCATCCTCCTTTACCACATTCTGCCCGAAAGCATTGTTAGTCTCACAAACGTAAAGACATCGCCTTCGGATATTTCGATCTCTGCATCAAGATCTGTAATTTCGACGTTATCCTTGAACACGCGCACAAGTCCGTCCTGCACCGCATCTATCGCGGTCTGAATAGCTTTTGCCTCATCTACATCGTTTTCGTTGTAATGTACCCCAAAAGCAAATTTGCCTATCTCGCGCATACCGTCAAACTGCTCGTCCGTAAGCGGTGCGGGATCTTTTACATTGGTTGCACGTGTCTTGTATGCTGAGATGCAAGATTTTACCGATTCTTCGATCAGCTCCCGAAACGTGCGCGGTGTCTTGCCGAGTACAAACGGGTACTCTTTTACCTTTTTTGTGACGTTACCCATATGCTTTAGGGCAACATATATTTGTATTTTTTTATTATCCATATGTATCTCCATAATGTTGAACGTAGCCTAAAGAAGCCGAGGCTTCGCCTATCATTTGAGCAACAGAATATATAGCTGGATTGATTTGAAAATTAGCGGTCCATACAGCAAATTTGGTTAATGCAGATACTGCCCCCGACAGCATAGATTCTCTATAATTATTCAAGGCATTATTGTTCGCTACTTGAGTCAAAGCTGTGACTATAGATGGCTGAACTGCAACAGTAGGCATTACCACCGTCGCTGATTCAACAATGCTTCTAAGCTCTTCTTGCTTTTCCAATGCAGGTCTTATGCTTTCTTGGAGTCGTTCCATTGTTCCGCCGTTTTTACGAACTGCTTCCTCTAATGCATCGAAATTATTCTTTTCTGTCATCATAGTCACCTCCGTTCAATATTTTTTAAAAGTTACTCGGCAGCACCGCCTGATTTCACCCAAGCATCAACCTCGGAAACTTTGAATTTCCAAAGGCGCCCTACCTTAGATGCTGGCATGCCGCGCTTTGCAATCCAAATTAAAATAGTATCACGGCTAACGCCGAGATACTCCATAATCTCTTTAAGTGAATACCATCTTTCAGCTTCGTTTGACATTTAATAATCCTCCGACAAAAAGAAACGCTTGTTGGCTTTATTATACTACTTTTTTGTAATTTGTCAATGGAGCATCTCGGATTATCGTTGATTTATAATGAATAATGATATTCTTTGGGCCGAACAGAAAGGGCATCGGATATTTCACCGATGCCTGATGTGTGATTAGATTGCTACTGTTCGTCCTCACCCAATGGCAGAAGGAAGGCTTCAGCCATCAACTGCACTCCGAGTCGGAAGTCGTAGGAGAAAGCATCGCGCTCGGTGATGCTGTACATCTCGTTCATGCAATCTTCGAATTTTTCAAGGATCTCCTTTTGCTTATCTGTGAGTGTACCGTCCAATTCCTCACGGTTCCGGGCAACCAGCTTTAAGAGTTCTTTCAGCCGTTTGTCACCACGAGTGCATTGCTCGAAAGGGGATATGTTTCCGTACCATAGTTCGTTGATGATATCCATAATTTTTGTACCCCCTGTTAGCACACAACAACACCACAGAAGTTTGCAGAAGTCCAGACCTTTTTCGAAAATATAAATTGTTTTTTCTCCGCGATTATTCTTTGTTTTCTCCGTCGCAAATTTTGAAGAGTGAAACATAAAGAAAATCCGTCATAGACTTTTGGTCCATGACGGATTTTCTTTGCTCGGCTCTATCAATCGGTTGTCTTGTAAACTTCCTTATGACAACGAGCCTGGCGGAGGGAATTTTTTGTCAAGTATATAATGGCGCATTTTGCGCGGCGGAGTCGTGTTTTCGGGGAGCGGACAGTCGACTGCGCAACTTTTGCGCGAAAATTTATTAAATTCGATAAAAAATTTATATAAAACTATTGACAAAATTCAAAAAGCGAGTATAATATACAATGTAAAGAAAAGAAGGAGGCGGAAAAATGAAGAAGAGCTTATACAGTCTTATGCTCTCGGACGAGGTCGTCCGCGAAATTGACGTTGCCGCGCACAGGCTCGGCACGAACCGTTCCGCGCTTATAAACAGAATACTTGCGGAATATGCTTCCGTCACAACGCCGGAAAAGCGGATAAACGATATTTTTTCCTCAATCTGCAATTTCTTCGGCGGCGGGAGCGACATTGTTCCGCTTGCCGTCCCGAATCAGGACACAATGCTCCTGAAAAGCAGTCTGAAATTCAAATACAGACCGACGGTCAGATACGAGGTCGAGCTCCGGAGCACGAGCGAGGGAACGAGCGGAAAGCTGAGCGTTGCGATAAGAACGCAGTCGCCGGCGCTATCCGACGTTATGGACGGATTCTTCGTCTGGATGAAGCGCACGGAGGATAAATATCTTCCCACACCGCCCGAATATGAATTTTTCCCCGGACGTTATGTAAGAAGCATAAATCCCATGGGCAGAATAAAGAACGGGGAGGAGCTCAGCCTTGCGATTTCATCTTACGTAGCCGTTCTTGACAGACTTCTCAAGGGTTGCGTCTCCGGCGAGCTTGACGCCGAAACGGCTGAAAAAATGTATGTTTCATACCTTAATAATACAAAAAGCATAATTTAATTCATATCAAAGGAAGTGATTTTATGAACCTTCAGAAATTCACTAAAAAATCAATAGAAGCGATAAACGCCGCGCAGAGCAAGGCGCTTGAAAACTCAAATCAGGCGATAACGCAGGAGCATCTGCTCTATGCGCTTCTTGCGCAGGAGGGCGGTCTCATCGGCAGTATCTTTTCAAAGATGGGCGTCGATACGGAGGCTGTGCTTTCATCGCTTGACGATGCTATATCGAAAATAACAAAGGTCGGCGGAGGCGGAGCCGAGCTTGACAAAATCTATGTTTGCGCGGACTGTCAGCGCGTGCTTGAAAACGCCGAAAAGCTGGCAAAATCCGAGGGGGACGAATACGTTTCCGTCGAGCACATAATGGAAGCGATATTCGATTTGCCGACGCAGGCGATAAGAGATATCTTCCGCATAAGAGGCATAACGAAAGCCGCCTTCAAGGCAGAGCTTGCAAAAGTCAAGACGGCGCGCGTCACGGACGACGAGCCGGAGCAGACATATGACGCTTTGAAAAAATACGGTTTTGACCTTGTCGAGCGGGCAAGGGAGCAGAAGCTTGACCCCGTTATCGGCAGAGACTCCGAAATTCGTAACGTGATAAGAATTCTTTCGAGAAAGACGAAAAACAACCCCGTGCTTATAGGCGAACCCGGCGTAGGTAAGACCGCTATTGCGGAAGGACTTGCGCAGAGAATAGTCCGTGGGGACGTGCCGGAAGGGCTGAAGGACAAGACGATTTTTGCCCTTGATATGGGCTCTCTTATCGCGGGCGCAAAGTTCCGCGGCGAGTTTGAAGAGAGACTGAAAGCCGTTCTTGCCGAGGTCACAAAGAGCGAGGGCAGAATAATTCTCTTTATCGACGAGCTTCATACCATAGTCGGCGCCGGCAAGACCGACGGCGCGCTTGACGCAGGCAATATATTGAAGCCTATGCTTGCAAGGGGCGAGCTGCACTGTATCGGCGCAACAACGCTTGATGAATACAGAAAGTATATCGAAAAGGACGCCGCACTTGAAAGACGTTTCCAGCCCGTTACGGTAAACGAGCCGACGGTTGAGGACACGATAACCATTCTTCGTGGTCTGCGCGAGCGTTACGAAATTTATCACGGCGTGCGCATTCACGACGCGGCTCTCGTTTCCGCCGCCGTTCTTTCCGACAGATATATAACCGACCGTTTCCTCCCCGATAAGGCGATTGACCTTGTCGACGAGGCGTGCGCGCTTGTCAGAACGGAGATAGACTCCATGCCCGCAGAGCTGGATGACGTCCGCAGGAAGATTATGCAGCTCGAAATAGAGGAAACCGCACTCAAAAAGGAGACGGACACGCTCTCTGTCGAAAGGCTTGCCAAGGTGACGGAGGAAATATCCGAAATGAAGGATAAATTCAACGAAATGAAGGCAAAATGGGAGAGCGAAAAGGCGGCGATCAACTCCGTCAAAAACATAAAGGAGGAAATCGAAAGAGCCACAGCCGAAATGGAGGAGGCTCAGCGCACCTTCCGTTATGAAGAAGCGGCGAGACTCAAATATTCAGTCCTGCCAGAGCTTCAGAAAAAGCTGGAGCAGGCAAATAAGGATAGCAAAAACACGGACGGAACGGATAAAATCCTGCGTGACACCGTAACCGAAGAAGAGATCACGGGAATCGTTGCCCGCTGGACGGGGATTCCGGTTTCAAAGCTGAAAGCAAGCGAGAGAGAGAAGATACTCTCCCTTGAAGATACGCTTCATAAACGTGTTATCGGTCAGGACGAGGCTGTCCGCAAGGTGAGCGAGGCAATTCTGCGTTCGCGTGCCGGTATCGCCGATCCTTCAAGACCGATAGGCTCATTTATGTTCCTCGGACCTACGGGCGTCGGTAAAACGGAGCTTGCGAAAGCCCTTGCCGAATGTCTTTTTGATGACGAACGCTCAATGGTCAGAATAGATATGTCGGAATATATGGAGAAATTCTCCGTATCTCGTCTTATCGGAGCGCCTCCCGGCTACGTCGGCTATGACGAGGGCGGTCAGCTGACAGAGGCTGTGCGCCGTCATCCGTATTCCGTTGTCCTTTTTGATGAAGTCGAAAAGGCTCATCCGGACGTTTTCAATATTCTTCTTCAGATACTGGACGACGGCAGGATAACCGATTCGCAGGGCAGGACGGTCGACTTCAAGAATACCATAATTATTCTGACGAGCAACCTCGGTTCTCAGTACCTGCTGGACGGTATCGACGCCGACGGCGAGATTACGGAAAAGGCGCGCGAGGAGGTCATGAACCTGCTCCGCAGCTCCTTCCGCCCCGAATTCCTCAACCGTCTCGATGAGATAATCTTCTATAAACCGCTTGCAAAGAGCCAGCTTACAAAGATTATCGACCTGCTCACGGAAAAGCTCTCAAAGCGTCTTGAAGACAAGGGCTTGCACCTTGAAATCACGGACGCCGCAAAGACGCTCTGCATCGACTGCGGTTATGACCCCGTTTACGGTGCAAGACCGCTCAAGAGGTATTTACAGGGCAGAGTTGAAACGCTTGTCGCACGCACCATCCTTTCAAACGACCTTGATATGGGCGATACGCTCATCGTCGACGCAAAGGACGGCGAGCTTGACTGCACCGTCAGAAAGGCGGAAAAATAAAATAAAAAAAGACCGCAGAGCCGACAGGCTCTGCGGTTATTTTTTGTTATGCGTCCTTTTTATTCACCTGATCCAAAAGCATTTGCTCCATCATGTCCATGCAATGTGCCTGATCGAAGGTGACGCTTTCGGAGAGATACCTTTCGCGCAGGGCGGCTTTTTCCTCCGGATGTTCGATAAAATAATCAATTTTTGCGGCAAGGTCGTCCGGATTGTTGACCTCAAAGAGGCACCGCTCGTCGAGGGCGAAAGCCTTTGTTGCGCAACGGGGCGAATTCGCTATTACGGGAACGAGTCCGCAGGAGATCGCTTCAAGGCAGGCAATCGCTTCGATCTCGATTTCCGCGGGATGGCAGTAAAGATCGCAGAAGTTGATTATGTCAACAAGTTCTGCGCGACTGTAAAACCCGATGACGGGAGGATTTTTCAGATATTTCTTTCCGTATTTTTCGATTTTGTCGAGAAGGGGACCGTTGCCGGCAAAGAAGAGCTGGATTTTATCCGCATATTTTGACTTTCTGACGGCTTTCATAAGCACAATGTGCGATTTTTCCTTGGAAAGCCTGCCGGTGAAAAGTATGCAGAATTTGTCCCTGTATTGCTCGGGCTTTTCGGCGGGAACGGGATGAAAATCGCTGCATACGCCGTTTGAAATGACATATCCGTTCGTTTTGCGGTGGACTTCTCTCTCAAAAACGTCGCGGATGAATTGCGTCGGGTAATGAATTGCGTCGGCGCGGCAGAAGAGGTTTTTATCATACCATTCGTATGTCAGATGGTTTGCGAGATGATTTCCCATCAGCCCGACGATGTGTGCCGTGAGGTTTTCTGCCTGAGCATGGAAGCCGGCGGTTATGGGCTTACCGAGACTTGCGGCGAGCTTTGTCGCACGTCTTGCAATGAAGAGAGGAACCATGAAATGCACGACGTCCGCGTCCTTTATTGCGTCATAGATGATCTGCTCGTCATACTTTGCAAGCGTGACGTGATTTTTTTCAAATATACCGTTTATAAGACTTCCCATATTTGTGACGGGAAGAATGTAATAGCCTTCAAGTCCTTCTCTGTCCGCGTCGGGACAGATGACCTTGACACTGTGACCTTTTTCTTTCAGTGAGCGGATGAGATTGAGGGCGGCAACGGTTGTTCCGTTGTTTGCCTTGCCCAAAACTTCGCATACGATAGTAACGTTCATTTTGATCTCCGTTTTTATGAAATTCAGCCTTTCCGGCACGATAATGATATCACAAAACGACAAAAAGTTCAATCTATTGACGCGCGACGCGCCTATATCTCCGGTTCTACTCACGGTAGAGTTGCGAAAAACAGCGGGCGCGGCTGAAAAATCTTGACACAGAGGGGGGTATATGGTATAATTAAAAAAAGCATAAAACGGAGGGCGGAAGATGAAAAAGAAGAAAAAAGACAATCTTACACTCGATTACGAAAGCGATTTCACCTATGCGCAGAAGCTCAATCGCGGCAAAAGGTCGCGCGCCGGAATTTCCGCGCAGAACCTTGCGGCACGCCTGCTCGCCATAATGCTTATGGTTATGTGTTCGCTTTTTCTTATCGTTCCGCTTGCGGCGCTTACAATATACAGTCCGAAAGCAGTTGCGGCGATTGCGGCGACGGTCATAGTGACATTTGCGATTGTCTGCTTTATCCGCGCCGTCGCAAAGCGGGGAAAGCTCGTTCGCGCGCTTAAAAAGACGAAAAAGGGAAAGGTCGAATGGATCTCAAAGCCGTACGGAAGACTGTTTTCGTCGTCCGGCAAAACGGATTTCGTCTTTGAAACCGACCGTTCGGTTTTTGAGGTTATGATAGTGCCGACGATAATCGGCAGTCGAAGCCTTGCAATATCCTCATCGGCTGACGTGATATGCCGTATCTCGCCTATGCCGCTTGGAAAAATCGGCAGACTTATAGGCTTTAAGCAGCCGATAAGGGCAAGAAATTTCCGCTTTGAAACGACCGGCAGGGACTACGGCGAAAAGACTCTGAAAAAAGTGATTGTGCTTTGCCCGTCGCCGAGAGAATTTTATATCGCGCATAAAGAAAACGGGAAAGAGGAACCGCAGGTTGACATCCGTCAGATTTATGTAAATGGAACAAACGTGCGCGGCAATCTTGCAGGTAAAAATATGATGGTGGCAGGCGACAGCGCCTTTCCCGAAGCGAAGGATTATTCTTTCAGAATCAGTGGAACGGGAGAGAAGATTTCTGATTTTACCGTCGAAAATATATCATCGTTTGCAAGGCTTACGGAAAGCGTTTACGAGTACGATGAATAGCCAAAAAGCCGACGGCAGACACCGTCGGCTTTTTTATGAATTCTGCACATCGGCGGATTTGTACATTTGGGCATTTTTGCATATTGACACATTATTCCGCTGTTGATATACTGATTATAGTCCGGCGGGCGATATTCGGTTTTCGCTCCGTGCTGACTCAAAAATCATAAAACAAATTTAATACGGAGGATTTTATGAAAAAAATCACAAAAATCGTAAGCCTTGCGCTCGTGCTTGTTATGGCGCTGACGATGCTCGCGTCCTGCGGTTCCAAATATTCCGCAATTGAAAAAGCATTCGTTGACGCAGGCTACGAAAACAACACAACCTTTACCGGCGTAATGAACACCATAAAGGAAGAACTCGCAAAGGACGAATACGCAGTTGAGCTCCACATGCTCACAAAGAAGTCCAACGGACTTACTTCCGCAATCGTTATTGAGTTCAAGTCGACAAAAGAGCTTGTTGAATTCTATGAGAGCAGCGCAACTGCTCAGGGTCTTGTCAAGGACGTTTCCGAAAACGAGGACGTGAAAAAGATGTATAATGCGCTTGTCAACGCAGGTTATGCAAACGGCAACTGCCTCGTTCTCCCCGCAAGCATCCTTTACATAAATGAGATAACAAATATCGTTAAATCGGTTAAGTGACAAAACAAAAAATCCCCGCTTCGGCGGGGGTTTTTAAGTTAAGAGGGAAGAGAGGGAAGCGGTGTGCTTTGCGCAGAGTTATTGTGTTGTGTGCGGGCGGGTTGTGCCTGCGGGGAACGAGGGGAGGCAAAAGGCTTTTGTTTCCCTTGCGGGGCGCAAGCAACGTAGGGGGACGGGTGGGATATGCCGGGCAAGGTTAAGGCTCTCCCGGTGGGAGAGCTCACGACGGAGTCGGGTGAGAGGGCTTTACGGCTTCCTTTGCGTACTTCGCCCACTCCCGTCTCGGCGACGCCTGCAAACGTGCTTCGCACACTCGCAAATCCCACTCCGGCGCACTTCGTACGCCACTGCCCTCTTCTCGGCGAAGCCTACAGGGGTGCTCCGCGCGTTTGCAAATCTCCCCCAAAGTGAGAGGCTGAAAAGGAATACGCAAAACAATAACCTAAGCTACTTTTGCCTAATTGATAAGTTCCGTCTGCGTAGTTATCGAAAAGTCTGTATATCATTCCCGATAACCAAAGCTTCCTTTGCCTTTTTGCAAAAAAACGTCCGTGCAGATAATAAAAAACTGTATATCGTCCCCGATAACTGAAGTTTCTTTTGCCTACTTTTCTTTTCAAAGAAAAGTATGGTTATTGATTTGTCAGCAGTTCGGCTATACAGACGGCGTTTGTCGCGGCGCCTTTGCGGAGCTGGTCGCCGCAGCAGAAGAACGCGATGCCGTTTTCGCGCGTGAAATCCTCTCTCACCCTGCCGACGAGAACTGTATCTCCCCCACTTGCGAAAAGCGGCATGGGATAATCATTTCCGTCACAAAGGCGACAGCCCTCTGCCGAAGAAAACGCCGCTTTTGCCTGTTCAACCGTTATTCTGTCCTCCGTAAATACGGAAACGGAAACGGAGTGCGACCTTACAATCGGCACTCTTACGCAGGTGCATGTGACGGAAAGACCTGGCAGATGCAGGATTTTTCTGCCCTCGCTCTGCATTTTCCGCTCCTCGGTTGTGTAACCGTCGGACAGGGGAGAGCCGATGAACGGTATCAGATTTTCCGCTATTCTGTGCGGAAAGACGCGGCAGAACGTCGGCTCGCCTCCCGCAAGCGACGCATTCTGCTCCGCAAGCTCGCGGATGCCGCCCTCTCCCGCGCCGCTGACTGCCTGATAGGTTGATACTATCATCGCTTTTATCGGCGAGAGACGGCAGAGAGCATTTGCGGCGACGAGAGTTATTATCGTTGAGCAGTTCGGGTTTGAGATTATGCCGCTGTGAGAAAGGACGTCCTCCGGATTTATTTCCGGAATGACGAGCGGCACGCTCTCATCCGAGCGGAACGCGCTTGAATTATCTATAAATATCGCTCCGGAAGAGGTTATCTTCGGGGCGAATTTTTTTGCAAGATCGGAGGAAACCGCGCCGAGGACAAAGTCAAGCCCCGAAAAATCGGCGCCGTCCGCATTTTCCAAGGTCACTTCATTGCCCATAAAAGTCATTATTTTGCCCGCACTGCGCTCGGAGGCAAAAAGCCTGATACTGCCTGCCGGAAATCTCCGCTCGGAGAGTATTTTCATCATTTCTCTGCCGACGGCACCCGTCGCGCCGAGAATGCCTATGCTGTATGTCTTCATAAATTGCCTTTCACAAATTGTTGTTTTACGACATTATATGCAGTCGCGGCAAAGCTGCTGTTCAAAAAGAGAAAACAACGCCGCACAGGTTGACTTTCGGCGACATATATGACATAATAAAATAAAAAACAAAGCGGAGGCTAAAATGCATTGGCTTGACACGGCGGTTTTTTATCAGATTTATCCGCAGTCCTTTCGGGACTCGAATGCGGACGGTATCGGCGATATACCCGGTATAACCGAAAAGCTTGATTACATAAAGGAGCTGGGTTGTAACGCAATATGGGTAAACCCCTGTTTTGAGTCGCCCTTCGGCGACGCCGGCTATGATATTTCGGATTTTTACTCGGTTGCTCCGAGATACGGAACGAACGCAGACCTCAAACGCCTCTTTGACGAGGCGCACAGGAGAGGAATAAGGGTGCTTTTAGACCTTGTTGCCGGACACACATCATCGGAACACCCGTGGTTCAAAGAATCAATGAAGGCGGAGAGAAACGAATATACAGACCGTTATGTATGGACGAACAGCATCTGGGTTAAGCCCGGAATGAACTGCATCCTCGGTATTTCTGAGAGAAACGGCGTGTGCGCCGTCAACTTTTTCTCTCACCAGCCCGCGCTCAATTACGGGTTTTACAAGCCCGACAAGCAATGGCAGCAAAGCACGGACGACGAGGGCCCGAGGACGACGCTTGCCGAGCTTATGAAAATAATGCGCTTCTGGCTTGATATGGGCTGTGACGGGTTCAGAGTCGATATGGCAAGCTCGCTTATAAAAAACGACGAGGACGGCAAGGGCAACATGGCTCTCTGGCGAAAGGTCCGCACATTTCTGGATGAAAAATATCCGGAGGCGGTGCTCGTCTCCGAATGGATGGACCCGGAAAAGGCGATAGGCGGCGGCTTTCATATGGACTTCTGTCCGGAGCTTTTCCGCAAGGAAAAGCCGTATTTTGCGTCCGAAGGCGGATGCGATTTTTCGCTCCTTGCGGAGAAATATATCCGTCATTACAAAAGTACGAAGGGCAAGGGACACATAAGCATTTTTTCCGGCAATCACGATTCAAAGCGCCTGTCGCTGACGCATGACGAAACGGCGATAAAGCTGGTTTTTGCCTTCATCCTTTCAATGCCCGGAGTACCTTTCATTTATTACGGCGACGAAATCGGAATGAAATATGTCGATAATCTCGTTTCCGTCGAAGGCGGCTACGGAAGAACGGGCTCGCGCTCGCCCATGCAGTGGGACGGGACGATAAACGCGGGCTTCGGACTTTCATCGCCGGAAAAACTCTATATCCCCATAGACCCCGACGAAAACCGTCCGACGGTCGAAAAGAGCATAGCGGACGAAAATTCGATTTATCACGAGGTGAAACGACTGATAAGTCTGCGTCGGGCGCATCCCGCGCTTTCAAACAACGGTGATATTGAATTCATATATGCCGAAAAGGACGCATACCCCATCGCATACGTGAGGGAAGGCGGGGGAGAAAGGGCGGTTGTTGCTATAAATCCTTCGGCTGCCGCGGCTTCTTTTGACTGTAACCTGTCGCCGAAGAATGAAATATTCCGCTTTGGCGGAGAGACCGTTTTTGCAGACGGCAAATGCATAATTCCGCCGCGGTCGGCTGTTATTGCGGAAATATAAAGCGCTCCGCCGGAGGCGTGCCGTTGGCTTTCAGAAAAAATATCATAAAATTTTTTTGAGAATATGGACAAATCTCCTCCGGCTATGACAGAATGATAACACACGGGAAATCCGAATCGGCTTGAATAAATTAAGGATGACTACGGTCAATATGAAAAACTTTTTTGCATTTATAGGTGCGATTGTATTTATC
>ENA-ORMS01001670-ORMS01001670.1-human-gut-metagenome-genome-assembly--contig:-NODE-1670-length-17429-cov-2.904110_pt1 | contig 17429 bp, 19 predicted proteins | sample MGYA00242104_ERZ508997 | MGnify/ENA primary metagenome ERZ508997 (study PRJEB26280, sample SAMEA2338704) | human gut metagenome | biome: human gut; feature: human-associated habitat; material: faeces... | reverse complement strand
TTTCGGAGATGAGTAAGCGTGGCTAACAATCCATATCCTAATCTTCGTCATGAATCAACCCGTATCAGTGATGCTTATAATAATGCAGAAGAAAAAGTAGTAGCTGGCGCGGCGAGTGCTGGATTGTGGCTTGGAAAGAAAGCTGTGAATGGAGCATGGGGGCTGACAAAAGCGTCTGCCCCTATTGCTTTACGCGGAGCTTCTTTAATAGGATCAGCTGGCTATAATACAGCAAGTCTGTTAGGAGGAGCAGCCTATACTTCTCTGAACTCATCGAATCCAATATTGAATCCAGTTGGAACAGCCGTAAAAGGCATGTACAAGCTCGGACAAAAAATGGTGGATTATAGTCCAGGGGAACGTGTCTATAATACGACTAGAAAAAAGGTTGTCAATAAGGCGCCCAGCATGAAGCTTTCTAGATTTGGTGCAGGTGTTATCCTCGGTGCTTCTGTCTTATCTGGCGCTTCTGCTGCTTATGATAAATTCATGACGCAGAGACTTGGTACAGTCGATACACAAGCAACAACAAGTACTCCTGACTATACGCCGCAAGAATACACGCGGCAATTCGCTCCAGTAGATGACGGCGGTGCAACAGGAGATCTTGTTTTTGCATTATTTAAGAATCGTAGAGGGGGGTCACTGTTGTGACAGCATCAGGATCAATTGGGAAATTCCTATTAAAGAATAAGGGCTCTATCTTTAATGGCGTACTTGGCGTTACTAATGCTATGTCTACATACCAGGATGAGCGAGAAGAAGGATCTAGTACGTTGTCTTCGGCAGCATCTGCTGGAATGGATCTTGCTCTTCCTATGATGATGACTGCCAAAAAATATATCGGTCTCCAGATTCTTCCAGAACTCCCTGGATTGGCTATGGACGCTTATACGGCTGCGCAGAAATATCGTAGACAGCTCGCTCGTGAGAGAAACGGACAGGCATTCGCCAATGCAAAATTTGAAGACTCAGAACAAGCTTACACGATGCGGCAAGCAGGTATGGCTATCGCAAAGCGTAGTAAATATAACACACAGCAAGCGATGCTCGGCAATGAAGCAAAATATATGATGAAATGAGGTGAAAGAATATGTCAAAAAGAAGCAAAAAGAAACTCGTTAAAGCTATCAAAAAAAGAAGAGCTGCTGCGGAAAAAGCATCATTGTCAAAAAAAACTCAAGGTCCTCTGTCTGCTCAAATAAAAGAAAAAGAAAGGCAGCCTACAGGTAAACCAACTGAAAATCAAGAGGTCGTCGGCGCTTCGCAGAGCGATTCCCAGACTGGAAATCAAAAGAAAGCTGGAACAACAACAGGTGGTGGTGCAACATCAAATCAAAAAAAAGCTGGCGTGCAAGCTAATGATTCTTATGATGCTAAATTAGCAGCACTCCGCAAGAAGGGACGCGCCGACAATTATGCAGCTGATCGTATTGAGCAAGAAAGAAAACAAGTCATTGATATGATCAATGAAGGCAACTACAAAGACGCCGCAAGCGCCATGGGTTATACTGGTGAATATACAGCAGAAAATGCGAACAAACTTCGTCAAGCTGCTGAAAAACATGCTATGGATGCTGTGAATGAAGGTGCTGGCATCATGGACTATGTTAATGCTTATCATGTTCCGGGAGCAATCGGTGGTGCAGCAATATTAGCGGGTACTGGTTCGGCTCTTATGAAAGATAATGGAAGAAAATCCAATGAAGAGCTGTATAGTAGCCCATTCTAAAGCAGGTGATAGATAATATATGGCCAAACAGTTATCGCCAGTAGAACAAGCAAAATTAGCAAAAATTATGGCCGACCCTGTTTATTGGGCAAAAGCATTCCTGATGACGAACAACCCAAAGACAAAACACTTAGAGCATTGGTCGGCCCGTGATTATCAAATGGAGATGCTTCGAGATAGCCATACCCGCGTCGTATACCGATGTGGTCGTCGTATCGGTAAAACAGAGACGATGGTCGTAGGCGGACTTCATAAAGCGGCCACAAATAAGAATTATCGTATTCTTTATGTTACTCCTTATGAAAACCAGGTTAATCTCATATTCATGCGTATGCGAGAACTTATTCAAGATTCTCCGCTATTAAAGAAACAAATCAAACGCATGAAGAACAGTCCGTATACGATTGAATTCACGAATGGATCTATCATTATGGGATTCACGACAGGTGCATCGTCTGGATCGGGCGCTGCATCCGTGCGTGGACAAAGGGCTGATTGAAATTGCAGTCCACCAAATATGGTGAATGAAGGTTAATTGCGGGAACCCCCTTAGAGCCTTATGTACCAACTGACGATGGCGACATACGTTAGGGCTGAACTAATTACTCAGGTATGGTAAAAAGCATAAGGATTGGGCAATCGACGCAGCAAAGCATCTTTTTAAGATGTGTGTTCAACGACTATCCCCACGGCTCGGCCCTTTAAAACATACGAGCAACAGGAGTACGGCCTAAGTAGGCGGGTGAAATCCCCTTAATCGGAAAAACCTTCCATTTTTGAATGAAGATATAGTCTGGCCTTGCAAGAAATTGCAAGAAGAGTGAAGTAACGAATCGCTTGTAACATAACGTGGATCTACCTTGACGAGGTGGACTATATGGGTGAGAACGATTATTCTACCGTCGCTGCTATTGCCGGCGAACGTGCGGAAATCGGAATCACAGCCTCCTCTACTCCAACAGGAAAACGTGGTACATTTTACAGAATGTGCAAAGATGAATCTTTTGGATAAGTAAAATCGTTTTTGAATAGCTTTTCCATCATTTCCATGCTATAATGTATCAAAAAGGAGACAATTAGTATGGAAAAGTACAAAGATAAACAATGGCTTCAAGAACACATGAAAAACAATACTGTATCTGAAATAGCAAAAGAAATTGGATGCGGAGAAATAACTATATATCGATGGATCGACAAGTTGGGGCTAAAAAAGACTCCTCCAAAATATAAAGACTCTCAATGGCTTATGTCTAAGTTAAAAATTTACGATGCAGAAGAGATTGCTAGACAAGAAGGCGTTTCATCTGCCACTATACGCCGTTGGGCAAAAAGATTCCGCCTTAATAGCAATGACAAGCTTGTAAATGATCGCCAATGGGTAGAAGAACAGTTAAAAATACATAAAGGATCATTAACGGAAATATGCAAGGAATATGGAATCAATAGATACACAATTGATGAACATTGTCGAAAATGGGGGTTAACAGCTTCTGTCAGAAAGCGCAGATATGCGTTAAATGAAAATTATTTTCATGATATCGACAATGAAGAAAAAGCTTACTTTTTAGGCTTACTAATGGCTGATGGATATGTTACTAGGAATCTAAATACGGTTACTATCACGTTACAAGAAAGCGACGTAAGTGTTCTAAGAAAACTTGCTGACGTATTAAACTATCAGAGAAATCTAAGCTACCGCAATAATGAAGATAAAAAATCTACATACAGTATTTCAATTTCTTCAAAAAGAATATGCCAAGATCTAGTGTACCATGGCGTGTCGCCTAAAAAATCAGGAAAAGAAATCCTGCCTGAAACAATCCCATCAAAATTAATAAAACATTTTATTAGAGGCTTTATGGATGGCGATGGACATTTAAGCTATATCAGATCTAATGAATTTACTCTTTGTAGTAAATCGATTAATATTCTATATTCAATTAGAGACTATCTTGAAGATGTCTTGAGTATACCCCATAAAGAAATATTAATATGGACCAATAAGAATACTAATCACAAACTGTTTTATTATAAATTATTTTCACAGAATGCTTATTTGACTTGTGAACACCTATATAACGAAGCCACGATTTATTTACCAAGAAAATATGAAATCTATTCAAAAATGAGTTGTCCCATGTCACAGAAATGTGGCAACGAAAAATCAACCTAACTGCGGGAACCCCCTTAGAGCCTTAACTACCACCTCGACATGGTGACATAGTCGAATGCAATGAGTAACGTCAAAGGAACGGTAAAAACGTTAAGGATTGGGAAATCGGCGCAGCGAAGCGTCTTGCTAAGACGTGAGTTCAACGACTATTCGAAAATTGTATTTATGCAATGAGTAGCCTAATAGGCAATAGAAGTACGGCCCAAGCGGGCGGGTGAGATTCCCTTAATTGGAAAAGGTTGATGTCTAAACCGTAAAAAGCAAAGATATTATCTTTGCCCATTTATATTGGTTCGGTAGACAGTGATATAGTCTGGTCTTGTAGGAAACTACAAGAAGGGCGTACATAAAAGCGTGTACGTTCGTAACACAAACGATAAAGAGCACTTTCACCCGAGCATGCATAACCCTAACTGGTGCAAGGAAATGGAAGATCGTTTCCATTCTGAATTCAGCGATATCCAGTATGAACACGAGATCCTCGCAGAATTCGGAACAGAAGAAGCTGGTGTATTCAATAAAGACCGTGTCGATGCTGCTATGCATCAGGAATTCTACGCTTACACACCTCTTAATAGCATACAGGAGAGAAATCTGGAAGGCGACCGCTTGCCGGCGATGTATCTTTATGATGAAGAGAATCGCGCCCCAGGCAATCCCTTCCGTTGTGTCGGAGTTGACTTCGATAAATATACGCTTTTATTGCAATGCAGCATAAAGCAATGTCCTATCATTCAGAAATGAATGACTGAATCTGTGCTAATTGCGGGGAAATCCTTAGAGCTTGACATACTAAACGATAACGGTGACGTATATCGCGGCCAACGTAATAAACTGGGTATAGTAACAAGTGTCAAGATTGGATCATCGAACGCAGCAAAACATCTCTCTGAGATGCGAGTTCAACGACTATCCGAAAACTAGGTCTCCGTCATCAAAACCTAGTGAGTAGCCTTCAGAAGGCAACAGGAGTACGGCCCAAGCGTTTGGGGTGGGTGAGATTCCCTTAATTGGAAATGCCGCAGCTTAACAGTATGAAAGCTGATGATATAGTCTCGACTTCTAGTGAAAGCTAGAGCAGTTCCTATGAGAACGGGCGCAAATTAGCGACTTGCGCCGAAGATAACGAAATTCCAAGCTTCTTCTTCTATTGTAGTACTGGACTACGATATAAATAGACGTAAGTTTAAGGTAATGAAACGAATAGAGGTTCCCCGTAGCGAGTATACACTCGATAATGCGGTGAACTGGATCATTAAAGTCAATGAGATTTATAACCCGTCATGGATATTCTGTGACCGCGGCTATGGAGATTATCAGCTAGAAAGACTCCATATTTACGGTGATGAACATCCATTTACAGGTTTGAAGAATAAAGTCGTTGGTTGGCAATTCAAGAATACGATTGAGATAATGGATCCGGTCGAGAAGACTGCCGTGAAAGAACCGATGAAGCCATTTATGGTAAATCAGCTTGCTCTGGCATTCGAGCGCGACCGCATTATCCTCTCTCCTTTTGACGAAACGCTCCATAAGCAGCTGATTGACTACTGCGTCGATCACGTTTCTCAGAGCGGCCAGCCTGTCTATACCTCTAAAGACGAGCATTTTGTCGATGCACTCGGCCTTGCTTATTTGGCCTTCGTATTGAAGTTCCCAGATATCACGAAAGGCATCAAGCGTGTCGAAAATAGCTCCCGCATCGAGCACAGCTCTGCCCAGTTGGGCAATGCGCGTGCAAATGCGGCCCTTCGTGAAATCTCTATGACATCTTCCATGAATCCCTGGAAGAACCTGAAACAGATTGGAAAAGCCCCTGGTGAGCGTAAAGGAGACTACCAGAAATGGGTCAAGGTTCCGATGAAGGCCAATTTCGGCGGCAGCGTACGAAGTACCTGGGGCAGTCGAACAGGAAGAGGATTCACTGGACGATCTATGTGGTAATACCGGGTCTTTCTCCCGCCCGATATTATATATCCCCTACGGACGCCGAGTCTCCCCTCCTCTCGGCGTCCTATTTTTGTATAGAGGAAGAATAATGGCAGATAATAAAGAACATATTTTATATCGCCCTGTACTTGAACCGGAACGCAATTATCGTTCTGAAGCCGTATTCCAGGACAATAGCATCACGAATCCAGATCCTCCTACTCTACTAGACCAGAGTAAGGGATTGATTGATGATTTTGAAGAACTAAAGAATATCATCTCGATTGCGCCGCCCGCAATCCATCCTATTATACAGACGATAAATAAACTGATTCGCCGCCTGCAGGTTGCCTTCCCAAACGGGTACTATGGAAATGAGCCGGAGGCTCAGAAAGAGATTGTCTATAAAGGCGGCACGAATACCAAGAAAATTGATTCCATCAATTCCACGACTTACAAGAGCACAAACAACTTTGGCGGTCTTCCTAATCTCTTCCCGAAACCGACAAATATTGCTATCGATGTTGTGAAACCGCGCTCGATTGTCAATATTGCAATTGACAAGTACCGCAAAGATACGATCGATCTCCAGAAATATTATCTGAGCCAGCTCCAGACGGCTCTGCAGACCTATTTTCATCAGATGCTGATGATCATGGCTGAAGTGAATCTCCCCAACGTAGATTCCTTGACGTTCGACTTTGACGGCAAGGCTGTTAAGATCCCAGCCGGTCAAAATCTCGAACATCTCCGCGACTATATCGTCCGCTCACAAATTGTGCGTGAACAGAAGAGCCGGCTGTTCCGAAAGACGCATAATGTAGACCAAACGGTCATGCACATGCGTGCCTGGCATGTATCCGAGAAAGAGCGTGAACGATATTATACAGAACAATATGGTTCTAGCGCCACATATCTTGACTCTGAAGGTAACGCGATACTTCGCGAATGCCGCTCTACCTATGATAAGCAATACGCTCAGTCCCTTTACGATATGTACAAATATTTGAATTCCTCCGTAATAGTGGTTAGTGACATACTGGATATGTCTCTGAAAGAAGCGAAAGCGAAAGGTGCGCTCTTAAAAGCGGGCGTTGACATTTTTGCTGTAACGGAGAAAAAGGTCGTCGTCAACGATGATGTGGCAAGTGCAGTCGGAAGTGGTAAGCTCGATGAGCCTACTGATACACAATCTGCAGATAACAAAGAGAAGACTACGACAGATACATCTAGCGGAAACAATTCTGAGAGCGAAGAAAAGACCGGCAGCTTCTTTGATATCTTCAAACCAGATAATTCTAAGAGTATCGAACAGATCAAAAAGGACGGAGAGGAACGCAAGAAACAGCAGAATGAAGCCAAGAAGAATGCCGAAACAGAAAAGAAGATTCAGAATCTCCGTAAGAAGAAATACAAGGTCGATGAACTTTGGAAGCGTTATGTGAAGCGCTGGAGAAAAGAAAAGACTTATGACGGTATTGATGGCCATTGGGTTCAGCTTAAAAATCTCGGCAAGCTCTCCGAAAAAGAGTATCAAGAATATATATCTGCAGAAAATGACTATACTGCTTATTCCAATCAGCTTAAGAATGAAGGCATTGATACTAGCAGCGTTAATTAATAATACGAACTAGGTGAAACATAGTGAAACTTTCCGACTTGATGTTCTGGCGCCCAAAACGTCGAACCAGCACACCGATAAAAGAAGCTGGTGGTTCGTCGGGCGGTCAGATCACGCAGGCGAACATGAATAATTTCGTTGTGAAAGCTGTAGGCTTTCAAGGCGACGGCTCTGATAACGACTTTTCATCACCTGATGTAGACTTCTCTGAGATTAAAGATGCGATCAACGGAGATTCCTACATTAAGATGGCGATCGCAAAATATAGCCAGCTGATCTTCAAAGCTGGATACAACATTGTCGGTTCGAACGATGCGGCGGCAGAATATCTGCGCGGAAGGCTTCGTATGATGTCGTTCATGACCAGCATTCCGATGGATGTCCTGTTCCAGCAAACAACAGATGATCTTGTCGCCTACTCCAACGCCTTTTGGGTCAAGAGCCGGCAACCAATGACAAATATCGGCGGCCTGCAGGCAAAAGGCGTGCTTGATACGAATCCCGTGTGCGGTTATTTCCGCATGGATCCGGCTACTGTCACGATCAAGCGAGATAAGAACGGTACGATCAAGCAGTATCAGCAGGAATCTGGCAACAACAAGAAAACGTTCAAGCCGACCGATGTCGTTCATTTCTATATCGACAAGGCGGGCGGCGCTGCTTTCGGTACGCCGCGCATCACAGCAGCACTTGAAGATGTTAAGTTGCTCCGCAAAATCGAGGGCAATGTCCTTAATCTGATCTACCGTTTTGCCATCCCGATCTATCAGATGAAAATCGGTATCCCGCAGGCAGGCTTCATGGCGACAGACAAGGAAATCAAAGAAGCCAAGACAGAAGTCGAGAAGATGGCAAGCGATGGCGTCCTTGTCACGAATGAACGCACGGACTTCAAGGCAATCGGCGCAGAAGGACAGGCACTCGATGCAACTGGCTATCTCTCCTACTTCGAGAAGCGCGTCTTCTCTGCTCTTAATATGAGTGAAGCAATGATGGGCCGCGGCGGCAGCAAGCAGGATGCCGATTCGATGGAAGAGCAGGTACATGATACCGTCAAGTACATCCAAAGCCGTTTCTCGATCTTCATGCGTGAGATGATCTTCAACGAACTGCTGTTAGAAGGTGGATATAACCCTATCATGAATGAAGCGGATATTGTTGAATTCCAGTTCAATGAGATCAATAACGAAACGCGCGTCAAGATGGAGACGCATGCGCTCAATCAGTTCCAGGGCAACACAATCACCTTTGAAGAGATGCGCCAGCGTATCGGTATGCGTGCAGATAACGTGGATGAGTCGAGACTCTACACGAATATGATCCAGCATACAGATGAGAAGATGCAGATGATAACAAGCGGCGTCAGCGGAACAGGTGGCAGCGCATCTTCCTCTTCTTCCGCAGCAAAGAACCCTAAAGATAATAGCGGCACGGTAAAAAATACGATGCAGCCGCAGAACCAAAACGGAAAAAGTTCGGCCCACATCAAGGAAATGACAGAATCTGCAGCAGATAAGCCCACAACTCAGCATATTGCAGATTACAAAAAAAAATTCCCGAAAGTGTACAAACGGTATAGTACGGTACGTAATGATGTATGTGAGCGAAACGGCAAAACCGCTTCAGTCCTGCCTTTGGCAAGAGACGGGATCATGAAAGACTTGAAGCAGTACGTTGTCGCAGAATCGCAGGAAGGCATCCTGAAAGCTATTAAAGACAGCAAACAGCAGGATGTATCCTTGCGAAAGATCTCTCTCGTGCAGATCAATAATGAGATTGATAAAGTCGTGAAAGGGATTTTTAAAGACATTCACCGCAAACTCAAGGATGTGGAGAGTCGTCAAGAAAAAGAAGCGATATTTGATGCAATAGAATACCGTTTGCGGTTTCTGACGGAGCATATCGTTGCTAAGTCCTATAGTTTTGGCTATGCAAAGACCTGTCAGCAGCTCGGCATCCAGAAGATATACGTAGATTTCGGGAAGAGCGAGGACCGTAAAGAGCACGCTTCGATCATTGACACCTCTAAGTTTTCATTGGACGACCTCCCTCCTTTTCATGCATATTGTACATGTAAGGTGAATCAGACCGGAAAGGCAGGAGGTGAATAGTTAAGAAATGGCATTGGAAATCCAAGAATATGTCGGTGGCAGCTTCTCTGCAGAGCTTGTAGAGGATGATCATCTTCTTAATAGCATGAATCTGACAGAAGACGACCACGACAATATTCCGATTGCCCCCAATTCCCTGATGGTTGATGTAGAAGGCATCCATGCTTTCCCACATGCCACGCGGAATTTTACCCGCTATATGCCGAAGTGCTTGAAAAACAGTGTGCCGACATGGACGCATCCATACAACCGCCCGCTGATCAAGCACCACAATGAGAAGAACGGTAAAATCATTGGGCGTATCCTGAACGCAGAATATAAGACGAAGGGTACGTTTTCCAACACTCCTGCCTTACTCTTTACTGTCAACGTCCCTGGTGAGGACGCAAAAGAAGATATTTTGAATGGCACAGAGAGCACGGTATCTATTGGCGTAATTGCCCACGACGTGCGATGCAGAATCTTGTCCATCAGACCGGTGGTGGCCAGCAGCTTGCTGGTGGAGAATCCTGCGGACACGAACGCGGTGTTGAATATGATGGCGAGACATGCTACTGGGATATCTATAGCATGGAAGCCAAAGAATTAAGCTATGTAGTCGTTCCGAGCGATATCTATGCGAAGAACCGCAAGATCTATCCAGCTACGGAAACGAAGTCGGGAGATAAAACTCAGATTACTGAAAGCCTCGACGAAACAATCAAAAAAGGAGAACAGCAAATGGCAGAAGACAATCAGAAAGAATTGACGGAAGCTAAAGCTACGATTTCGGATCTCGAAGCGAAAGTATCTGAGCTCACTGAAGCAAAGACGGCGTCCGAGAAGAAGGTAGCTGAGCTGACGGAAGCAAATCAGGCTCTTGAAGCACAGGTCACTGAGCTTACAGAAGCCAAAGCTGCTCTTGAGGAGCAGGCCAAGCAAGAGACGGCTCTTAAAGAGGGGCTTGAGAGCGCTCTTGAAGAAGCCAAGGTTGCCCGCAAAGACAGCCTGATCGAAGCGATGCAGGCACTGCGCAAGGCTGCCGGCAAGCATGAGCTTTCCGCAGACGATGTGAAGAACCGCTGCGAAGAGTCGATCAGCGACGCAATCTTCGATCTCAAGGAAGAGCTTTCCGAGAAAGCTGCTGCAACACCAGTTGCAGAAACTCTCTCGCCGGGATCGGTACAAGATCCTTCCCTCTCAGAAGGTGAAGGAGAGGCCAAAGGCACGAAAAAGGTCAAAGAGTCGAACGAGTTCGACCACATCGACCTTCAAGCTGGCCTGAGTAATCTGTTCCAGAGCGTCGTCTCATATTATAAGTAATTCAGGAGGATGAATCCATAATGGCTTTACAACCAAGCAATACTTCTATGCAGGATCGCCTGCAGCCGGGTGCTCGCGGTGAGATTTTCAACGCTAATCTCCCTGGCTATCGTGATGGTGCTGACCGCATCAACCGTACCAATAACTTCATGAATGTCTCGGAGCACGACGTTCCGAACATCAAGTATGAGTTCGACTATCGTCTGCCGGTACTCTTCCGTTACGGCTTTGACTTCGGTTTCAACCAGCTCGTCGTACCGAAAGGCCGCCTCGTTGCTGCTGACCCGAACATGAATCTCGTTGATTTCGAGTCGCAGAAGGAGTTCAACACACTGACCCTCGCAAATGGTGGTGTCCCGGTTCGTCTCCGTAAGGATACGGATAAGTATAAGGATTCGAAGGGTTCTGCTACGGCTCTTGTTTCGACGGAAGCACAGGGCAAGACGGTTGCGAACATCGGCAAAGACTGGGTTCCGGTTCGCGGCATGGAAGATGCTTATGCTGATGGCTGCTATCGTCCGTTCGCAAAGGCAGTTGCTGGTGTCGATACTGGCACGGCTGAGTTCTACGGCGCAGCAAAACAGCTGACGGATGCAGGTTATGCGATTGACGCTACTAATACTGGTAAGGTCACGAAGGATGGCGCAACGGTCAAGGATGTCCGTCCGGGCAATATTCCGCTTGGTGTCCTGCAGCGTAACGAGTATACGCGCGATGATGATGCATTCAACGGCATCATGCCTGGCCCGATCCTCACGGATTCCATGATTGAGCTTCCGTGGTTCGCATATAAGGATAAGGCCGAGGAGAATATGTGGGGTAGCGCATACGGTGCTCTCACGGTCGGTTCTCTCGTCAAGTCGGATGAGAATGGCCGTTTCACGATTTCTCCGCTCTCTTCTGAAGCTGCTATCGCAACGATGAGCCCGGCAGAGATCGAGATCGAGCGTCAGCAGGTTGTTGGCCAGATCTACAGCGTCAATAAAGAGCTCGTACCGGAAGGTGCTGCTCGTTGGGCAGAGTGGGCTCTTGAAGATAAACTCAATTATGAGGGCTTCAATCCGAGCGTTTACAGCCAGACGAACCGCCGTGGTGAGGATGCTGTCAGCAGCTCGCCGTTCAACAGCGAGGGCAAGTATCCGGGTTATCCGTATGACAAGAACTACCTCAACCATGACCTCCACATGCTTGCTTCGACGGGCCGTGGCGACAACTATGATCCGCGCATGAATCCGGAGTTCCGCCTTGGTGAGCTTGGCATTCCGGGCCTGACAGATGGTAAGAATGTTGCTATCCGCACGATCGAGCCGCAGAAGGCTGGTGTCATCCATGCTACGAGCAAGGAGTATGTTGAGCAGTTCTTCCGTACGCTGGATGTCGATATCGAGCCGAACTCGCTGCAGATTGCGATCGGCGACGATGCTTTTACGAACTGTGTTGAGGGTGCTGTCCTCCACGATGCATTCCGCGTTAAGTATGCTTCTGAGCTCCAGGGCATCGTAGTCGTTGAAGTCGTCGACAAGAAGAAAGCCGACGAGTTCCTTAAGAGCTACACGAGCGGTGCTGCTGTTAAGTTCAAGTATCAGAAGCGCGGCCTCACGGGCGTCCCGACGTTCATGGATTGGGATGGCTGCTGTGGTAGCGTCAAGATCCTGATGACGAAGTAATCAGGGGCTGTGAGAGAGGAGTTCATCTCCTCTCCTGCCTTAACCATATAAATTGTAGGAGGATTTAGAATGTCCGTTAGTATGACAGAAACCCTTAATAATATCGCAAAGCTGCGCGAAGCGGCTATTGCTCAGAAGAAGAAGTTTGAGGAAGGCGCTGAGGGCGCAAAGGCTCCGGCTGTTGCTCCTGAGACGTTCGACCTGATGGAGAAGATGGTTCGCAACATCAACGGTGATTATAGCGCAGGCCGTACAAGCATCCAGGAGTCCCTGATGTCGACGGATACGATCAAGCTGATCCCGAAAGTCATCGAGGGCCAGCTTCGTGAGGCTGCTGAGCCGGAGTATCTGGCTACGCGCTTCATGAACACGATCCATGTAGAGGGCGGCACGTCTTCTGTTTATGTTATCCCGGTTGTCGGTGAGCTCCGCGCCAGCGAAGTATCCGAGGGCGGCCGCTACAATGAGGACAGCGTAGATTTCAATACGCTGGAGAATGGTACGCTTGAGGTCCGTGTCAAGAAGATCGGTCTCAAGGTATCCATCACGGAAGAAGCAATTTCCGACTCCAGCTGGGATATCTACGGCATCAACGTCCGCAAGATGGGCCAGGCTATGGCACGCTATAAGGAAGAGTGGTGCTTTAACAGCTTCTCGAACCACGGCCATGTTATTTTCGATAACAACCTCCGCGAGCAGCTGCCGGAAGCCGGCACGACGGGCCGCGCACAGGATGGCTCGTTCAACGATACGCTTTCGATTGAAGACTTCCTCGATCTCGTCCTCGCTCTGATGGCGAACGACATGACGCCGACCGACATCATCATGCATCCGTTGACTTGGGTCATCTTTGCTCGTAACTCGATGATTGGTAACGGCATGACGTACGGCGCTTTCGGTGCTCAGCATGTTCATCCGTGGGGCGCTACGCAGGGTACGCCGGGCTTCGCCGGTCTCGCTGCTGATGAGGGTCCGCAGCAGTTCATCATGCGCCCGGAGCAGGTCCAGAACCGTCTCCCGATGCCGCTCACGATGAACTTCTCCCCGTTCGTCAACTTCGACAAGGTCAACAAAAAGTTCGACATGTACTGCGTCGATCGCGCAAACGTTGGTGTCATTGTCGAAAAAGAAGGTCTGTCCACGGACAACTGGACGGATCCGGAACGCGATATCCGTCTGCTCAAGGTCAAAGAGCGTTATGGCGTTGGTATCCTGAACAATGGTCGTGGCATTACGGTTGCCCGTAACCTTGCTGTCGCTCCGACGTACCCGGTTCCGCCGACGGTCAATATCCAGACTGCCATTTCTGATGCAAGACCGTAATTGAATTCTTAAGGGCGGCTTTCCCAAGCCGTCCTTTTATTTTTAAAAAATTGCAAAAAGTCCAGTTCTGGACTTTTCTAGATAGGAGAACAATTTATGAGTAAAAACGTTATTGCCGTTGTACGTCTTCAGCCGGGCGAAGCTGGTTATTATGATGAACTGAGTCGCATCCATCTGACAATCGGACATCCTGAAGCACGTATCTACGCTGGCACAAACTGTGAACAGCTGCGCCGCAGTGTCCAGTCTGGCCGTCTCCGTCTCGTCTCTGGTTCGTTTGGCGAGCCCGTGCAACCCTTCAAATTTGTTCGTAAAGGAGACTATCTTGTTCTGGCCCATAATACGGAAGCTGTAAAAGAAGAATCCGTAAAGGAAACAGAAGAGACTAAAAAGGTTGCAGAAGCTGTTAAAGAGGAAGTTCCTGCAGAAGAAGTCGTAGAAGAAACTGCAGAGGCAGAGACAGAAGAAGCTGTAGAAGAGGTCCAAGCAGAAGCAGAAAAAATTTCTGTAGAAGAGAAAAAGCCGACTCGCAAGAGACGCTCGCGTAAGACTGCTGCGAAAGAGTAAGGTGATCCATCATGGCAGAGATGCAATTCTCCGTCTTAGCGGTCTCCACTAGTCTAAAAACAAAAAGCATCTTCATTGAATGCAACTTTGACGTCGATGAAAACACAGTATCGAATTCCAGTATCGTTCTTCTGAATAAGACAGCCAACACGATCGAGCTATTTGAATCAGAAGTTGATGGTCATATTATTCAGGTCAAATTAAAGAGCGATCCTCAGCCAGGAGATTCGTACAGTATTCTGATTCAGAATGGCATCGAATCTGTTGTCGGCGACAAACTCGACGGAGCAATGATGCGTAATCTCGTTTTCGAAAGTGAAGTCGTATCAGAAATTGAGATCATCTCCCCTGCTAATTTTGAAAAGATTGGAAAGCTGAAACTCTCCTGGAAAGAAACTGGCAACTCTCTTACAAATAAATCGGAATGGCAGATTGCAAAAGAGAATGGCTTCTACAATATCTGCTATCAGACCAAAGTCCAAGATGCTACGTCTATAGAACTTCCACATCTTGAAGATGGCCAATATTATTTTCGAGGACGCGCTATTAAGGGTGAAGACTATGGCAGATGGAGTGAGGTTCGTACTTTCCTCTATCATGCGGAAGATGATATCTGTCCAGTGCTGCCCGGAGAGACAACGGATCCTGTCGATAAGGACCCGACAAAGATCGAAACGCCGATCGATAATGGCGATCCTCTTATCATTGTTGAACAGGAAGATTTGACACTAGATGATTTTCCTAAAAGCGGCGTTACTCCAAAAGAAGCTTTCGCATTTGCATTCAATGAAGATATCGATCTTTCCAATGCAGAGATTCGTATGTATAGGAGTGATTTCTGAGTGGAAAAACTGACTGTAGAATCTACTGCTGTCGGCAATATCTTAGAGGTCAAGCCGACAGACGGTATTCTTGATAATTCAAAATACGTGATTCGTATCAAAGGCGTCACGAATCTTGACGGCACAAAGACATTCCCAGAACAAGTCTTTACCATAACGACAGCAATTTCTCCAATGTATTGCACATTAGACAGCTTAAAAGCGCTTGTCGATTCCTTCGGTATCCCTGAGCTTAACTTGATGTCGTATATCCGCAACGCTAGTAAGGAAGCAGATTTTATTGCGGGCGGGACTGCCGTAAAAGACGGTGCTGCGCCTAGCTATGAAGTAGAGCAATTCGTTCGAACAAAAGCGACGCTCGACTGCATGATTCGTGCTTGTATGGATCGTACAATGGATGGCGGCGGTACGTATAAACTTGGCGATGCAGAACTTACTGATTCAACGAACAGCACAATGTTCAAAAACATGATCAAGCTCTTGCAGGATGATCTTAAGAAATGGCAGGATGCAATCCGCGGTTACTACAACGAAGGTCGTGCCAAGCCGAAAGCTACGCGTATCGGTCTTAAGAGCTCTTCGAACTCGGATGTTAGTCAGATCACCGTCGATACGATCCTCAACGATCTCACTCGTACACCGCCACAATGGAGTTGATGACCTATGGAAAAATTCGACAATGCAATACGAAGAGATATCCAGAAATGGTCTTATCCGATATGGTTTGTCATCAAGGACAATGATATCGACTGTCCTTGTCGCGATGCAACGACGCATCAACCGGATCCGGATTGCAAGAAATGTTTTGGTACGGGAAAGAAAGTCAAAATCCGTCGCATGAATGCCGCGCATCAGAACAATCGTGTCTCTGTGCGCGGCGACAGCATGGCAATGGGCGAAATCGATGTCATCAGCGTTTACTATACCTTAAAAGATGTAGAAGCGACCGAAGAAGATCTCGTGCTGGATGGAGATACGCTTGACTCCATTCAGCACTACTATCCTATGCGTTCGGATCACTCTGATCCGATTTACTATAAATACGAGACAGCGCCTTTAAAAACAAATCGTGCGTTGATCCTCAAGAATTTGAAATCCGTATTGAGAGGAGCTGGTTATCACGTCTGATGTTGCAATCGATATTGAAGTCGATAAGCATTCGAATCTGCTATTAATCGGGCAGGCAGCCACAAATTACTCTCTGAAAAAGATTTCTTATGAAACAGACGTTGATGAGGTCTTGGAACGGTACGGCGACTCAGATATCTATCGCGCCTTCTCTCTTGCAAAAGAGATGGGCGTGCAAGATATCTTTGTCATGAACCTTCGTAATAGCTACGACTATTTCGATATCGCCGAGACAATCAAGCAGAATGATTTTACCTATATCGTTCCTGTCAGTGTCTACATGTCCGATACTTTTACGGACTCTCTCCGCAACGGCGCAAAGATATCGTATATCGCCTATCTCCTTTCTCTTGTCAGCGTTGATGATAATGAGTCCGTCATCATCACGACAGACAAGCATGCTTCTCTTTACGAAGATGTAGATGCTTTCATGGAAGGTATGAATTCTGCAGAAAGCCTATTCCGTCGTTCTTGTGGCGGCGGCATGAATATGGAGAACCTTATTTTTGTTGCCAACAATTTAGCAAAGAACGAGCTTGCTCATGTCGCACTCGCCAGTGCTCTCTGCGTCGTAGATATCCCAGAATACCCGACAGGAGACTTCGGGAAGGCTATTTTTGACATCGATCCTTTTGATAATCCAGGCAACTGGGCGTACTTCCGTAATCACACAGATGCAGAGACGAGTGTCGAGAATCTGATCAATTTCTTGCCGCGCAGCTCTGAAAAACTTGTGACGGTCAGCCGTATCTTGAAAATGATCAAACGCGAGATCGACTTCTCTGAGTTCTGCGGAAAATTCTATTCTGAATATCAGCGTATGCGCGTTGAGCAAAAATTGGATCTTTATTTATCTGGCCTCATGGATTATGTCATCTACAAATACAAGATCAATTCAGTCCAAGGGTTCCGCGATAAAGCTCATAAAGGTACAGTCGTGATCCGCTCTCTTTTTGATGTCTGGCCCGTGAACTGCTTAGATCGCTGCCATCTCGAGAAAGGATTAGAAGTATGAAGATTGATACCCTTGATGC
>ENA-ORMS01001669-ORMS01001669.1-human-gut-metagenome-genome-assembly--contig:-NODE-1669-length-17431-cov-5.903200_pt1 | contig 17431 bp, 13 predicted proteins | sample MGYA00242104_ERZ508997 | MGnify/ENA primary metagenome ERZ508997 (study PRJEB26280, sample SAMEA2338704) | human gut metagenome | biome: human gut; feature: human-associated habitat; material: faeces... | reverse complement strand
TTTTTCACGTTCAGCGGAAGCTCGTTTTTCACAAAATCCGCCATAGCCTCGTCAAGATAGTCGAAAATATCCGGCGTGAAGCCCCAGAAGTTCATGGAAACCGGAGTTCCGGCGGGAAGCTCCGTCCATGTTTTGCCGTCATCCTCGGTGAACGCCGCGCCGCTGCCGGTGGGCAGCGCTACGACCGCGTCGCAGCGGGAGCAGATCACGTTGTCGAACTGCCCGCCGGAGATGGCCGCCAGCCGCAGGCCGGGGAACTTCTCCAGCGCGGCACAGAGCACGCGGCCCATGAGCCGGTTGGCGCTGCCCCGGCCCAGATGGATGTCCGCACCGGAGTGACCGCCCCGCAAGCCGGCCACGGTGATGCCGAAGCCCTCCATGCCCGCCGCATCGGTCAGCGCTGCGGGCAGCAGGCAATCGGAGTGCATGCCGCCTGCGCAGGACACGGTGAACACGCCCTCCAGTTCGGAGTCCAAATTCAGCAGCTTTTTGCCCTTCAAGTCAGAGCAGTCCAGCGCAAAGGCGCCGTCCATGCCCACCTCCTCGTCCACGGTGAACACCGCCTCGATGGGCGGATGCACCAGCGTATCATCCGACAGGATCGCCAGGATCATGGCCACGGCAATGCAGTTGTCGCCGCCCAGCGACGTCTTGTCCGCCCAGATCCACTCCCCGTCGGTCATCAGGTCAAGTCCCTCGCGGGTCATGTCCTTGGTGCAGTCGTCGGTCTTGGCGCACACCATGTCGATGTGTCCCTGCAGGATGATCGGCTCGGCGCTCTCATGGCCGGGAGATGCCGGCTTCCAGATCACCACGTTGTTGCACGGCTCCTGCCGGTACTTCAGTCCCAGTTCCTTGGCAAAGTCCACGCACAGATCGCTGATGATCTTCGTGTTGCCGCTGCCGTGGGGCACCGAGCACAGCTTTTCAAAATATGTGAACACCTTTTCTGGCTTCAAGCCTTTCAAAACAGCCATTTTGATACTCCTTTCCCATGCGGCCGCGGTCTCCGCGCCGCCCATTCAGTATAGCATATCCGCCTGCCGAGCGCAAGCAAGTCCCTATGTGCCCACAGCCCATGCTTTCGCATGGGCTGTGTATGCAGCACACATTATCAGAAGTCGCCCAGGCCCATATCGTCCTCGGTGTTGGGCGCTTCCTCGTCGTCCTCCTCGGTGGGAGGCGCGGGGATGAATTCCTCCAGATAGGCCTCCTCCGGCAGACCGGCCATATACGCCGGCAGGTTGATGATGATGCCGTCGATGTTATGGGGCAGTGTCATTTGGTACGTTTCCGTTGTCTCGCTGCCGCCCTTCTGCTGCATGACCTCCACGGTCAGCTCCAGCTTGTCGCCGATGACGGTGGTCAAGCAGCGCTCCTTTTCGTACAGCTTGGAGATCTGCTCGCCGTTCACATACACGGTGATCTTATAGGGTGCGGCCACGGACTGACCGTCCTTATCCAGCGCGCGGTTGTCGAAATAGACGGTGTGGCCGCGGCCGATGCGCAGCATCAGCACGGCGACGAGCACCAGCACCAGAACGAAGGCGATACGGATGAGCCACGAGCGTTTCGTCGTTTTCATGCGGTTCTCCCCTCCTCCTCGGCCTTCTGCTCAATGGCCAGCTGCTGACCCAGCGTGCGGTTCTCCTTGCGCTTCTTGGCCTCGTACATGACCAGTGCCACGGTGATAACGGCGTAGGACACGAACACGCGGAAGTACTCGCCGATCATGGAGTCGCCGGTGATCTTGGTTCCGGCGGCCGGCGCCACGATAAACATGGTATGGAACAGGAGCACACCCAGGAACACGTTGCCGATGGACGCCTTTTCCACGGAGGCGCCGCCCACCAACAGCGCGGCGATGCAGAACATGCCAACGTTGGTATGCGCCGTATAGGTGGGGAAGTTGCCCATGTTCTGCAGATAGATGATCATGCCGAAACCCGCGAACACGGTGGACATGACGATGGAGATCAGGCGGGTGCGATCCACGTTGATACCGGCGTCACGCGCCACGTTCATATCCTGACCCACCGCGCGCATGTCCTGACCCAGCTTCGTGCGGCGGAACCACACGATGAACAGGCAGGCCAATGCGATGATGATCAGCGTCAGCACGGGGATCTTCACGCCTCCCACGTAGATGGCCAGCGCATTATCGATGCTCTGCCGCATCTGCAGAAGGCTGACTGTGTTGCGGATACCAAAGCCGCGGGGCAGCTTCAGTGTGTTGTGGAGGATGGGGATGATGGGCCCCATCATATACAGCACCACCAGCTGGTACACACCGGTCATGCAATAGGCGATAAAGTAGCTGGTGACCATCTCGCGGCCCTTGGCGCGGTTCAGGATGCTGCCGCACATAAGACCCAGCAGAATGGACAGGGGGATGGACAGGATGGCCGCCAGCACCAGACCGGGGATACCCCAGATCTGCCAGTCCGCCACCAGGATCAGCGCGATCTCGCCGGCCATAGCGCCCAGCGTCATGGCAAAGTTCAGACCCATACCGGCCATAATGGGGATCAGCAGGCTCAGGATCAAAAAGGCGTTGCGCCCCAGACGGGTCATAGCCTCGTTAAGTATGTAGCTCACCGGCAGGCCGGACACGGGAATGAGCACGGCGCAGATGATGATAAACAGGACGGGCACTGAGTTTTTGCCCAGGAATTGCTTTACGTCGAATCTCTTACCCTTCATGTCAGCGCCCCCTTTCCGTCTTTCTGGTCAGGGCATAGAGGATCATGCCGTTGGATACCACGATACGGATGACCTCGCTCATATCCATCTGGAAGGCGGCGCTCATCACGGTGGGGGTCATGGTCACCACGCCCTGATACAGGATCGTACCGATAATCACATTGCCGATGGATGCCTTATTCACCGACGCGCCGCCGATAAGGATGGCGGCCACGGCGGGCATGGCCATCCAGAAGGGGCCGTTGTACAGCTGTATGAAGCCGAAACCCTGCTCATACACCAGAATACCCACAGCACCCAGCCAGGTGGACATGATCACGGAGATAAGCCGCATCTTGTCCACGTTGATGCCCGCTGCGCGGGCAAAGGCAGGGTTGGAGCCCACAGCGGTCATGGCGGTGCCGGTCTTGGTGTGCAGGAACGCCCACATCAGCACGGCCATCAGCACGAAGAACAGCAGCGTGCCGGTGGGGATCACCAGATTGATGCCGATGCTGTTCAGGTCGATGGTCAGAATGTTGGCCAGCGCCTTGTCGTAATAGCCCTCCAGCGAGATGACGGTACGCAGACCGCTGGCGGAGAAGCCCCACACCATGGTAGGGTGCTTGTACGGCAGCAGCAGCCCCATCATGCACATGAAGGACACGGACGAGAAGCCCACATAGGTGGCGATCATCATCTCGCCGCCCTTGATCTTGTTCAGCAGCCAACCATAGCCGCCGCCGAACAGCAGGGCAAAGGGCGTGGCGATGAGGATGGCCATAAGGAAGCTGGCAAAGCCGGTGTAGCCCAGCTCGATGGACAGCGTGGCACCCAGCAGTCCGGACACGATACCCAGCGGCAGGCCGAAGTTCAGGCCGCAGCCGGAGTGTACCATGGGCACCATGGCCAGCACCATCACGGCGTTCCAGCTGAAACGGGTGATGATATTGGTGATCTGTGTGGGGAAATCCAGCCCCACGCAGGGCGCGGCGATGAGCAGCAGCAGCAGGAAGCACGCGATGATCAGACGCGGCAGGCCGAAGCTGTCCAGCAGCTCTCTGAATTTTGACTTGTTTCCAAGTGTGGTCGTATTGCCCATTTCTTCCTCCTTACTTCACCTGACTGACCATGAGCATACCGAACTCCTCGGAGGAATGGTCAGCAGGCAGGATACCGGCGACCCTGCCGCCGGAGACGATGGCGATGCGGTCGCAGATCTGGCGCAGCTCCTCCAGCTCGGAGGAGATCATCACCACCGTGACGCCGGATTCGCGGTTAAATTTCTTCAGCGCCTCCAGCACCAGCGCCTTGGCGCCCACGTCGATGCCGCGGGTAGGCTCGGACACGAAGAGGAAGCGGGGCTCCAGCGCGAACGCCTTGGCCAGGCACACCTTCTGCTGGTTGCCGCCGGACAGCTCTCTGGCCTTCTGGCCGGAGCCGGTACACTTGATCTGCAATTCATCGATATACCGGTTCGTCACCGTGTGGATGGCCTTTTCGTCGCGCCATGTGAAGAAACCCATTCTCTTCAGGAACTTGTCCTGCACCTGCATGGCGGGGAACGCCACGTTCCACTCCAGTGACTCATCCAGCAGCAGACCCACGCCGCGCCGATCCTCGGACACAAAGGCCAGCTGGGAGTCCAGACACTTCCGGGGGCTGTTCAGCGCGATGGGCTTGCCGTCGAATTCCACGGTGCCGCCCGCCTCGTACAGGCCCATAACGCCGTTGGGAATACCCAGCTTGCCCTGGCCGGCCAGACCGCCGATGCCCAGGATCTCGCCCTCCTTCACGTCCAGATCCACGTTGCGGACGATCTCGCCGGGCATATCCACCCACAGCTTGCGGATGGACATAATGGTGCGGGCATCGGAGTGGTCGCGGATGTCGTGGGCAGCGCCGCCGGCAGCCACCTCGCGCCCCACCATGTAGTGGGTGATGTCGCGGACGTCCGTCTCGCGGGCGGCCACGTCCTTGACAACGTAGCCATCCCGCATGATGACCACCTTATCGCACACCGACAGGATCTCCTGCAGGCGGTGGGTGATGAAGATCACGGCGATGCCCCGGGAGGCCATGCCGCGGATGGAATCCAGCAGCGCCTGCGCCTCCTGCTCGGTGAGCACGGCGGTGGGCTCATCCAGGATCAGCAGCTTCAGGTTCTCCTTGCTCAGCTCGCGGGCGATCTCCGTGAACTGCTTGTGACCCACGGGCATGCTGCTGATGACCATCTTCTGATCGATATCCACGCCCATCTTCTCGATGGCTTTTGCGGCGCGGTTATCCATTTCCTTATAGTCGAGAGTGTCCAGGCGCGGGCCGAACACTTCTGAAATGACGCTTTTTTTCTTGGGCTCGCGGTTGAGGAGGATGTTCTCCGTGGCAGTAAAGCCGGGGATCAGCGAGAACTCCTGATGCACCATGCCGATGCCGGCCTTCAGCGCATCAAAGGGGGTGTTGAACTGCACTTTTTCTCCGTCGATCAGGACATCCCCCTCGTAGCCGCCCGTCTCACGGATCACGTCCATGCCAAACAGTATTTTCATCAAGGTGCTCTTTCCGGCGCCGTTTTCGCCCACCAGACCCAGCACCTCGCCCTCTTTCAAGGTGAAGTTGATGTCTGTGAGCACCTGATTGCCGAAAAAGCCCTTTTTGATATTCCGCATCTCAAGCAGCGGAGCATTGTTCTTTTCCATATTCATCCCTACCTATAGCAGCGGGGAGGGAGGATGCCCTCCCTCCCCGCTTTAATGGTTGCTTCAAAAGCCTGTCGTCAGCTGACGGTGAAGTACTTCTCCGGGATCTCCACGTCGGCGTTGCCCATGAAGTGGCCGGGATCGCCCATGATATAGGTATCCTGATAGATCAGGAACACGTTTTCAGACTTCGCGCCGGTGGTGGCGTTGGTGTAGCTGGCGCCGTTCCAAGCCGCCTTGGGAGAGTAGACCTGCAGCGCGGCAGCCACGTCGTCCATATCCAGCAGCTCGCTCTTGCCGTCCAGCACGTTCTTGGCGTGCAGAGCAAGACCGGCGGACAGGGTGTAGCCGTAGGAGTAAGCCCAGGTGCCGAAGTGATCGGCGCCGCCCTTCTCCACGATGGCGGACTCGACCTTGGTCAGGATCTTCTCGAAATCACCGGCCTCCTCGGTCAGATCAATACCCAGCGCGCCGGGATAGCCCATCAGGGGAGAGGGCAGGTCGGCCTCGATGAAGTAGCCGCCGCACTCCAGCAGGCGCTTCAGCAGAGGCTCGGTGTGCGCATCGTTGGTGCAGAAGTAAGCAGCCTTCTGGCCGTACTTCTCGACCCATGCGGGCACCTGCTCCAGAATGTAGGCCTGAGCGCCGGAAACGCCCACGTCAGAGGTAGGATCGGGAGCCGTCTCCAGGACGAACTTCATGCCGAACTCCTCGCAGGCGGCCTTCATGATGGCCACGCGGCGGCTCATGGTCTCATAGGACATGTGGCGGGGGAAGGAGATATGTACGAAGGTATCGCAGCCCAGCTCGTGAGCGGTGCGGATGATCAGGTAGCCGCGGGAGACGAAGTCGTTGTTGGTGACCAGGTCGGCAGCGGAGCTGATCTCGGGCAGATCCTCGTGAGCCTCGCCTGCGATGCAGATGATGTCAGGGCGAGTCTCTTTGATCTTGCGGAAAGCCTCGGTGGTGCCGGGGACAGCCTGATTGACAATGATGGCCTTCATCAGGGGGTCGGCGGACAGGTTCACGATGGACTGGATGGTGGTCTCGGTCTCCTCGGTGAAGTTGTCGGGATAGATGGCCAGCTGGACCATATCCTCGCCATACTCCTTCTGGAAGGCCTCGGCGCCGCGGCGATCATCCTCGGACTGAGAGACGGAGCCGGTCACGATGCCGATCTTGTAGGGCACGGTGTTATCATCGGTCTCGCCCTTCTTTTCGCCGCAGGCGACCAGGGAGAGCGCCATGATGAGAGCCAGCAGCAGAGAAACTACTTTTTTCATGTTTACCTCCTAATTCCTTTACCATAGTTTGTTGTTTCCTCCGCCAGAAGGAAACAGCGAACAGGGCGCGCCCCATTCACTTCTATGCATTCGGGTGCTGCGCACCCATTTGATTTTACCAGATAAGTTCACACTCTGTCAACATATTTGTGTCTCTGAATGGTGTTCAATAGCGCATCTCCTTGTTTTTCATCCACACACTTTCCCACATTTTTTGGCGCATTTGCATCATTTTCATGTATTTTTCATGCGGTTTTCTGTCAGAAGCCTGCTGTTTTGCTATAATAAACTTTTCTTTTGGCGAAATCTGTTTTTTGTCTGACTGCAGCAAAAGAGACAGGCTTCCGCCTGTCTCTCTCGCTTACCTTATGACTTATGGCACTCGTCAGATCTTCTGCTTCTCATCCACGATCTGGCGCAGCTTGGCAGAGAAATCCTCCAGCGTCATGGCGCCCAGGTCCTCGCCCTTGCGGGTACGGACGGAGACGGTGCCGTTCTCCATGTCGCGGTCGCCAACCACCAGCATGAAGGGGATCTTCTCCAGGGTAGCCTCGCGGATCTTCTTGCCGATCTTCTCGTTGCGGCTGTCCACCTCCACGCGGAAGCCCTGCTTACGCAGCGCCTTGGCGGCCTCGGCGCAGTAGTCGGCGGCGCGATCGGTGATGGGCAGGAAGCGCACCTGCTCGGGCATCATCCAGGTGGGCAGCGCACCGGCGTACTCCTCGATCAGGTAGGCCAGCGTCCGCTCATAGCAGCCCAGAGACGTGCGGTGGATGATATAGGGCAGGGCCTTGTTGCCGTTCTCATCGATATAGTACATGCCGAAGCGCTCCGCCAGCAGCATATCGATCTGGATGGTGACAAGGGTATCCTCCTTGCCGTACACATTCTTGTACTGGATGTCCAGCTTGGGGCCGTAGAACGCGGCCTCGTCAATGCCCACGGTGTAGTCCACGTTCAGATCCTTCAGGATGCGCTCCATGGCGGCCTGGGCGTGGTCCCACTGCTCCGCCGTGCCCTCGTACTTGTTGTTGGGGTTGGCGGGGTCCCACTGGGAGAAGCGGAACGTGCACTTTTCCAACAGGCCCACGGTGCCCAGGCAGTACTTGGCCAGATCCAGGCACTGCTTGAACTCCTCCTCCAGCTGGTCGGGGCGCAGCACCAGATGTCCCTCGGAGATGGTGAACTGGCGGACACGGATCAGGCCGTGCATCTCGCCGGAGTCCTCGTTGCGGAACAGGGTGGACGTCTCGCCCAGGCGCATGGGCAGGTCGCGGTAGGACCGCTGCCGGTTCAGATACACCTGATACTGGAAGGGGCAGGTCATGGGACGCAGCGCGAAGCATTCCTTCGTTTCGTCGTCCGGGTCACCCAGCACGAACATACCGTCCAGATAGTGATCCCAGTGACCGGAAATCTTATAAAGCTCACGCTTGGCCATGAGCGGGGTCTTGGTCAGCAGATAGCCATGCGCCTGTTCGACGTCCTCGACCCAGCGCTGCAGCAGCTGAATGACGCGCGCGCCCTTCGGCAGCAGGATGGGCAGGCCCTGACCGATACATTCGACGGTCGTGAAGTATTCCAGCTCACGGCCGAGCTTATTGTGGTCGCGCTTGATCGCCTCTGCCTGCTTGGCCAAATATTCGTCCAGTTCCTCCTTCTTCGGGAAGGCAATGCCGTAGATTCTCTGGAGCATCTTGCGCTTGGAATCGCCGCGCCAGTAGGCTCCACAGCACTGCGTGAGCTTGAAAGCATTGGCTTTGATGCGGCCGGTGGAGTCCAGATGCGGGCCGGCGCAGAGGTCTGTGAACTCGCCCTGGGTATAGAAAGAAATGACGGCATCCTCCGGCAGATCGTTGATCAACTCGACCTTGTACGGCTCGCCGAGGCTTTCCATATAGGCGATTGCCTCCGCACGCGGCTTCTCGGAGCGGACAAGGGGCAGGCGCTCCTTGCAGATTTTCTTCATCTCGGCCTCAATGGCGTCCAGATGCTCCTGCGTGAAGGAGAAATCGGCATCAAAGTCATAGTACCAGCCGTTGTCGATGGACGGGCCGATGGCCAGCTTGACCTGCGGATACAGGCGCTTGACCGCCTGCGCCATCACATGGGAGCAGGTATGCCAATAGGTCTTGCGGTAAGCTTCGTTTTCAAAGGTGTACAGATTTTCTTCGGACATGGTGTTAACCTCCTAACATGATGAGGGGCAATAAAAAATCACCCCTGAATGATCAGGGGTGAGAAAAATCCCACGGTTCCACCCTGCTTGCAGCGCATGACGCTGCCGCTCGTTTGCGCAGTAACGGGCGCACCCGTCCCCGCCTACTGAGAATTCAGCGGAGCGACTCGGAAGCGGTCAGCGGCGGCAGGCAGCAGGAATTTTCACCGGCCATTCCCTCTCTGTGCGGCCCGATCCGGCGCCGTTCTTCGTCACAGTCCTTTTATCAGCCCAATCTTACCACGGTTTTCCGGGCTTGTCAAACATTTTTTCACAAAAAAGCTTATGTTAACCATTCTGTAATTTTTCCCACAAGATGTTGCGATTTTATTGCAGAATTGAGACATATATCGTTTGCATATTCCTATTGCATATCCAGAAAAAGTTTGTATAACTTGTCGAAAACGCGAAAGTACTTGACAAATCAGAAAAAATAGTTATAATAGTCGCAGGTTACAATATAGTAACAATAGCTTCATAAATTTTCAGTCAGAAAGGAGGTCGCTCTGATGCACAGAACCGAAAAACGCACGAAGCACCGCATTCTCTATCGGGTGCTGCTGATCGTCCTGATCGTTGCCGTACTCGCGGGTGTGCTTTCCTTCGTCGTTTTCGCGCAGACCAGCTACGTCATCACCGACGGAGAAAACGTGACGGTCTGCCGCTCCTTCAGCAGCGATCTGAGTACCGTTCTGAACGAGGCCGGAATCTCTCTGGGCGCGGAGGATACCTATACGACTGCCTATGCCGACGGTGTCAAGCACATCACCATCCAGCGCCTGCAAACCGTCACCATCGTCTACCGCGGGATGAAAACCACCGCCACCTCTTATGGTGAGCCGGTATCGCAGCTTCTGGAGCGTATGGGCATTTTCCTCTCCGATGGCGACACTCTCTCCTGCGACCGCGACGCAATGACGCACGACGGTCTGCAAGTCGAGATCATCCACCGCGGCACCGAGGTGCTGACGCAGGATGAGGTCATCCCCTTTGAAACCGTCTATTACGAAGACGAAACGCTTGCACCGGACGAAGAGGTCATTCTGGTGCAGGGCAAAGACGGCATGATCCACCGCGAAACGGAGATCTCCTACGAAAACGGCAATGAGATCTCCCGCAAAACACTCAGTGAATCCACCACCTCCGCCATGGTCAAGCAGGTCGTGCTGTGCGGCATCAACCGCATCATCATGGAACAGCCGGAAGAAAAGGAACCCGTGCGTTCTTCTGCCAGTTCCGGCAGCAGCTCAAGCAGCTCCAGCAATTCCGGCAGCTCCAGCAGCTCCAGCAGCTCAAGCAGCTCCAGCAGCTCCAGCAGTTCCAGCGATTCCGGCTCCGGAAGCTCAAGCAGCTCCGGAAGCTCAGGCGGCTCCGGAAGCTCCAACGGTTCCGGCGGCGTGCTTACCACCGCCAGCGGCGAAACCTACTATTACAGCAAGGTACTCACCTGCACCGCCACCGCATACTCCTGTGAAGGCTATATCGGACATACCTACAGCGGCACCGTCGCCCGCGTCGGCGCAATCGCCGTCGATCCAAGCGTCATCCCGCTGGGAACCAGGCTCTACATTGTCACCAATGACGGCCGCTATATTTACGGCCACTGCGTTGCCGAGGACATCGGCGGCAGCATCAAGGGCAACAAGGTCGATCTTTATTTTGATACCATCGCCGAATGCTGGCAGTTTGGTGTCCGCACCTGCACCGTCTATGTCCTGAGCTGAAAGCCCATCTTGCATTTTTGCCCTTCCTTTGCTAGAATAGGCAGAGGAAGGGCGGTTTTTTTATGATCGATGTCTGTAATCCCGGCGTGATCCGGGAACTGCTTGCCAGATATGGCTTTCATTTTTCCAAATCCAAGGGGCAGAATTTTCTCACGCAGCGCTGGGTGCCGGAGCGGATCGTGCAAGCCTCCGGCATTGACGGGTCCTGCGGCGTTGTGGAGATCGGCCCCGGCTTCGGCCCGCTGACGCAGGAGCTTTGCCTGCGTGCGGGCAAGGTCGTCGCCATTGAAGTAGATCAGACGCTTCGGCCCGTGCTGAAGGAAACGGTCGGGGAATTTTCCAATCTTGAAATTCTCTTTGCCGACGCGCTGAAAACCGACCTTCCCGCGCTGGTCGCTGAGAAATTCCCCGGTCTGCGCCCCGCCGCCTGCGCGAATCTGCCCTACTACATCACCTCACCCGTGCTGACCAAGCTGCTAGAAAGCCGCTGCTTCTCCTCCATCACCGTCATGGTGCAGAAAGAGGTCGCGCAGCGCATCTGTGCCGCGCCCGCCAGCAAGGATTATTCCGCCTTTACCGTGCTGTGCAATTATCACGCGCAGCCGGAGCTCCTCTTCGACGTCCCGGCAAGCTGCTTTATTCCGCAGCCGAAGGTGACCAGTGCCGTGGTCTGCCTCAAGACCCGCGAAACGCCGCCCGTGCAGATCGACGACGAACGTCTTTTCTTCCGCACCGTGCGCGCCGCCTTCGCGCAGCGCCGCAAAACCTTGCTCAACGCACTGACCTCCGGCTTCGGCGAGCTTTCCAAAGCCGACCTTGCCGCCGCGCTGGAGGTCTGCGGAATTCCCGCCGCCGTGCGCGGTGAAACGCTGGATATTCCCACCTTTGCCGCCCTGTCTAACGAACTTTCCCGGAGGATCCCCCATGTTTAAGACCATTTTTCTCGATCTGGACGACACTCTGCTGGATTTCGGTGCGGCTGAACGCGTCGCGGTCTCCAAAACCTTCCGCGAATTTGGTCTGGAGCCGACCGAAGCTCTGCTCCGGCGCTACAGCGAGATCAATAAGCAGCAATGGGAGTGCTTCGAGCGCGGCGAGATCACGCGCGACACGGTGCTGGTCCGGCGCTTCACCTTGCTGTTTCAGGAGCTTGGCCTGCCGCTGAGCGCCGAGGCCGCCTCGCAGGCCGTGGAGGATTCCTACCGCGGGCATCTGAGCGAGGGGCACTACTTCATCGACGGCGCGCCGGAGATTCTGGAATATCTCGCGCCCAGATACGCGCTCTACCTCGCCTCCAACGGCGTGGCTGAGACGCAGTATTCCCGGCTGGACAGCGCCGGCATCGGGCATTATTTCAAGGAGATCTTCATCTCGGAGGTCACGGGTCACCATAAGCCGGAGAAGGCATACTTTGACTACTGCTTTGCCCACATTCCGAACTTTGACCCCGCAGCCGCCCTGATCATCGGCGACAGCCTGTCCAGCGACATCCTCGGCGGCAAAAATGCCGGCATTGCCACCTGCTGGTTCAATCCCGCGCACAAGGAAAATCACACCCAGCTGCGGCCGGATTTTGAGATTCACGCGCTGTCCGATCTGCATCAGATCCTCTGACGCGGAAGAAAAATGAAAAAAGTAAAAATTTTGCTTGACTTTTTGCAGAAACTGCATATAATTATAAATGCGTTTTGACGCAATGGCTGATAGGGGATTTGTGTAACGGTAGCACACCGGACTCTGACTCCGTTTGCGGGGGTTCGAATCCCTCATCCCCTGCCACTGAGGTTTTCAAGATTTTGGTCTTGAAAACCTCTTTTTTTACTGTCAAATACTTCAAATAATGCACTTTCTGGTATTAAATAGGAAAACTGAATTGTGGAATTGCGCACAAATCGCACCCTAGTGGGGAGAATCCACACCATTTCCACAGTGAATTTCTCCGTCAAACAGGCGCATTTCTCTCTATTGATATGATGCAGAAAAAAGAGTATACTAGCAAAAAAGGAGTTGAGAACATGTACAAAAACATTGAAAAAGAAAAGAAACTCTGCCTTGCTGATCTGGTCGACTACGCAGACGGACAGGTCGTCAGCAAGACGCTCGTGCAGAACGAGCTGGTCAGCATGACCATTTTCTCCTTCGACAAGGGCGAGGAGATCTCCTCCCACTCCGCCGGCGGCGATGCCATGGTGACCGTGCTCGACGGCAAGGGAAAATTCACCGTGGGCGGCGTGGAATACGTTCTGGAAAAGGGCGAAACGCTGATCATGCCCAAGGGCATCCCCCACGCCATTTTCGGTCTGGAGCGTTTCAAAATGCAGCTGACCGTATCGTTCTGACTATATAAAAGTGCGCCTCCCGCAAAGCGAGAGGCGCTTCTTGTTCCCATCTCCCCCGGCACGGGGAAACGGGATGCTTCCTCAAAAAGAGCGTTCGGCACACGCGCCTTGAGGACAGGAGGAACAAAAAATCCGCACAGCTCCCTGCTGTGCGGATATACCTATCCTATCTGTCACAGCGTCCCGGTGTGGGCAGGAGCCGGCGCACAGCACTCGGTGTATCTGACTTAACCGGTTTTCCGGTATCACAGTGACCCGCTCGCGGGGCTTCTCACCCCATTCCGCCGCCGACTTTCGCCGGACGCGCTGTACGTCATCCATATTCTTTTGCGCTTTTATTATAGCCGGTTTTCCCGAAAAATGCAAGCTTTTTTCTTCGCGCTTTTTCGCCACTTTCCGTTCCTCTTGAAAAAGCAAAACGGATACAGTATAATAAAAAATGATTTTGGTATGCGCCGGACGTGTTTCCGCGCACATACCCCATTTTTATACGGTCGTCGGTTTTTTCCCCATCTAACAGATGATATGGCGTTAGCCGCACCAAACCGCCACGGAGGATGCCTATGAATACCCAGCATTTGCAGTATATCATTGAGATCGAGCGCACTCGTTCGATCTCCCAGGCCGCGGAGAATCTTTTTCTCGGCCAGCCGAACCTGAGCCGCATTCTGCGCGACATGGAGGAATCGGCCGGGTTTGCGATATTTGAGCGCACCAGTAAGGGCGTGCGCCCGACGGAGCGCGGCGCGCTGTTTTTGCAGCACGCGCGAAGCATTCTGCGCGAAGTGGAATCCATCGATGCGCTCGGGCCGCGCCACCCGGTCCCGAACCGCCTGCGCGTGTGCATCCCGCGTTCCGTCACCGTCTTTGAGGCCGTAGCGGAGTATCTTTCGCAGCTTCCGCCGCAGCAGAGCCTGAGAGCGATCATCCGCGAGTGCCACGCACGGCAGGCGCTGCAATGGCTGGTCAATGGTGAAGCAGAACTCGCTCTGATCCGTTTTCGCTCGGAATACCGGGATTATTTCGCCGAACAAAGCGCCGCAAACGGTTTGGAACTGCAGATCCTCAGCCGCTTTCGCTATCAGCTTCTGATGCATCGCAGCCATCCGCTTGCGCGCAAGCCCTCGCTGACCCGCGCGGATCTGGCGGGCTTCCCGGAGATCGTCCATTCCGACCTTTCGCGCACCGGCGGAAAAAACGAGGAGCAGGCCGTCCGCAAGATCTACACCGTCGACCGCATGGCGCAGCTCATGCTTCTGGAAACGCTCCCCGGAAGCTACCTCTGGACCGCGCCTCTGCCGGTCAGCATTCTCGCGCGTTGGAATCTGATTCAGAAATTCTGCACCGAGAACCAGGCCGTCTACCATGATGCGCTTCTGACCAATCTTTCGTACAAAATGACGGAAACGGAGGAAGGATTCCGAAACGCGATTGTAGCTCTCTATAAAAGCGACTCCTAGCTATATTATTATTGATATATCGTTTTCGAAATTAGCATTTCCTAATTCCTCTCTCATTCGATATAATTCTATCGGATTTATAGAATTCGTAATAGGAAAGGGAGAATCCATTATGAGTAAAATCACCGTGATCGGCGCGGGCAGCGTCGGCTCAACCATTGCAAACGACCTGATGATTCAGGGAATCGCCACAGAGATCCTGCTGATCGACATCAACCGGGAAAAAGCCTTCGGAGAGGCGCTGGACATCTATCAGGGCGCGCCCTTCTGCTCCCCGGCCATCGTCCGCTCCGGTGACTATGACGATGCCCACGACTCCGACATCGTGATCATCACCTCGGGTCTTCCCAGAAAAGCCGGCCAGTCCCGGCTGGAGCTGGCGCAGTGCAACGTGGATATCATCAAGCAGATCACGCCGCAGATCGTCAAGGCTGCGCCGAACGCGATCTACATCATCGTTTCCAACCCCGTTGATATTCTGACGTATGTTTTTTATAAGATTTCCGGCCTGCCGGAGCACCAGATCCTCGGTTCCGGCACGATCCTGGACACCAGCCGCCTGCAGTCGGAGCTTGCAAAGCGCTTCTGCATCAGCCCCAAGAACGTCCATGCCCACGTCTACGGTGAACACGGCGATTCCTCCTTTGTTCCCTGGTCGCTGGTACATATCGCCAATAACCACATTGATTCCTACGCCGCCAACTCCCCCGACCATGACAAGATCATCTGGAACCGCGAGTACCGCGAGGTAGAGGACTTTGTCAAGAAGTCCGGCGCACAGGTCATCAAAAGCAAGGGCGCGACCTACTACGCCGTAGCCATGTCGGTGTGCCATCTGTGCAAGTGCCTGTGCAACACCGCCGGTACTGCCGTGACCGTTTCGACCATGATGCACGGAGAATATGGCGTGTCCGACGTGTGCCTGTCCACCCTCGCACTGGTGGACCGCAACGGCGTGCGCGGCAAGATCCTCAACCATCTGACCGACAGTGAAATCGATCTGCTGCGCATCAGCGCCGACAAGCTGAAGGATGTCATCCGCCAGATCAACATTTGAGGTAGAGAAAATGCAGTACAGAATCGAACACGACTCCATGGGCGAGGTCAAAGTCCCAGCCGATAAATACTGGGGCGCGCAGACCGAGCGCAGCCACGAGAATTTCCCCATCGGCGTCGGTCTGGAAACCATGCCGCGGGAGATCACGCACGCCTTCGGCGTCCTGAAAAAGGCCGCCGCGCGCGCAAACCACAAGCTCAAGCCCGAAAAGATGACCGCCGAAAAGCTGGCCGCGATCGAGGCCGCCTGCGATGAGGTCATCTCCGGCAAGCTCTATGAGCACTTTCCCCTTGTCGTCTGGCAGACCGGCTCCGGCACGCAGTCGAACATGAACGCCAACGAGGTCATTGCCAACCGCGGCAACGAGATCGCGGGCAAAAAGCTCCTGCACCCGAACGACGACATCAATATGTCCCAGTCGTCCAACGACACCTTCCCCACCGCGATGCACATCGCTGCGGTGGAGGCCATTGAAGGACGTGTTCTGCCCGCCATCGACCGTCTGATCGCATCGCTCCTGCGTCTGGAGCAGGAAAACGACGACGTGGTCAAGTCCGGCCGGACGCACTTGCAGGACGCAACGCCCATTAAATTCAGTCAGGAGATCTCCGGCTGGAGAAGCAGTCTGGAGAAGGACAAAAAGCTCCTGCTGTTGGCCCTGCCGGAACTGAAGGAGCTCGCGCTGGGCGGCACGGCCGTCGGCACCGGGCTGAACGCCCCGAAGGGCTTTGACCGTCTGGTTGCCGAGGAAATTTCCGAACTGACCGGCAAGGAATTCCGCACGGCGGAGAACAAGTTCCACGCGCTGACCTCCAAGGACGAGATCGTCTTTGCCCACGGCGCGCTCAAGGCGCTGGCCGCCGACCTGATGAAGATCGCAAACGACGTGCGCTGGCTGGCCTCCGGCCCCCGCGACGGTCTGGGCGAGATCTTCATCCCCGAAAACGAGCCCGGCTCCTCCATCATGCCCGGCAAGGTCAACCCCACGCAGTGCGAGGCGCTGACCATGGTCGCCGTGCAGGTCATGGGCAATGACACCGCCGTCTGCTTTGCCGCATCGCAGGGCAATTTTGAGCTGAACGTCTTTATGCCCGTGTGCATCTACAATTTCCTGCAATCCGCGCGTCTGCTCGCCGAGGCGATGAACTCCTTCAACGACCGCTGCGCCTGCGGCATCCGCGCCAACCGCGAGAAGATGCACCACAACCTGCACAATTCCCTGATGCTGGTCACGGCGCTCAACCCCTACATTGGCTATGAAAATGCGGCAAAAACCGCGAAGCTGGCCTATAAGGAAAACATTTCTCTCCGGGAAGCCTGCGTCCGTCTCGGCTTCCTGACGCCCGAAAAATTCGACGAGGTGTTCCATCCGGAACAGATGGTCTGACAAAGAGGGATTCTTATGACATTCAGTTATTTTCCCGGCTGCACGCTGAAAACCAAGGGCGTGGAGCTGGACCGCTGGGGCCGCGCGTCCGCCGAGGCGCTGGGCTTCACCCTGCGCGAGCTGGACCAGTGGCAGTGCTGCGGCGCGGTCTATCCCATGGCACGCGACGAGATCGCCACACGGCTCTCCTCCGTCCGCGCGCTCATGGCCGCGCGCGAGCGCGGCGAAGCGCTGGTCACGCTGTGCTCGGCCTGCCACCACGTCATCAAGCGGGTCAACGGCGACATGCAAAACGACGACAACGTCCGGCTGAAGGTGAATAACTACCTGCAGCTGGAGACCCCTTACGAGGGCGAAACGAAGGTGCTCCATTATCTGGAGATGCTCCGGGATGTGGTGGGCTTCGACGAGCTGAAAAAGAAGGTCGTCAACCCCCTGAAAGGCCGGAAGATCGGCGCGTACTACGGATGTATGCTCCTGCGCCCCAGCAAGGAGATGCAGTTTGACAACCCCGAAAATCCCACCATCATCGAGGACTTTATCAAGGCCATCGGCGGCACCCCGGTGATCTACCCCTTCCGC
>ENA-ORMS01001668-ORMS01001668.1-human-gut-metagenome-genome-assembly--contig:-NODE-1668-length-17433-cov-13.389228_pt1 | contig 17433 bp, 10 predicted proteins | sample MGYA00242104_ERZ508997 | MGnify/ENA primary metagenome ERZ508997 (study PRJEB26280, sample SAMEA2338704) | human gut metagenome | biome: human gut; feature: human-associated habitat; material: faeces... | reverse complement strand
TTATGAGCAGTTTATTATTGACAACACTCGATACGGGTAACACAGCGTGGATGATCATGGCAACCATTTTGGTGCTCTTGATGTCAATCCCAGGTATTGCACTTTTTTACGGCGGTTTGGTGCGCCAGAAGAATATCCTCAGTATCCTGATGCAGACGGTATTCATCGTGGCAGTGGTCAGTTTGATATGGGTAGCCTTCGGATATTCTTGGGCTTTCTCTACAGAATATGCGGATAGCGGCAACCCTTTGGCTTGCATCATCGGAGGTTTCGATAAGTGCTTCCTCCACGGTATCGGTTTGGATGCCATCATGCCAACGGGCATTCCTGAGCTCACTTTCGTGATGTTCCAATGCATGTTTGCCCTCATTACTCCAGCCTTGATTCTCGGTGCATTCGCCGAGCGTGTCAAGTTCAGCGGTTATGTACTTTTCACCATTCTCTGGGTTATCATCGCCTATCTTCCAATGGCCCACTGGGTATGGGGCGGCGGTTTCCTGCAGGAGATGGGTGCCATCGACTTTGCAGGTGGTACCGTGGTACATATCAATGCCGGTGTAGCCGCTTTGGTCATGGCACTCTGTGTGGGCAAGCGTGATGATTATCGTGCTGGTCATCCTATCACTCCTCACAACATCACCTTCGTGTTCATGGGTATGTCATTCCTCTGGTTGGGATGGTTCGGTTTCAATGCCGGTAGCGGATTGGCAGCTGATGGTCTGGCAGCCAACGCCTTCCTCGTAACCCATATCGCCACAGCAGCGGCAGCCACCACCTGGATGCTCATCGACTGGATTGTAAACAAGAAGCCAACTACGGTAGGTGCTTGTACCGGTGCTGTAGCCGGTTTGGTTGCCATCACTCCGGCAGCAGGTAGTACGGATATCTTAGGTGCCTTCTGCATCGGTATCATTTCCACCATCGTCTGCTTCTTCATGGTAGCGGTAGTAAAGGAGAAGTTCAAGTATGATGATGCCCTCGATGCTTTCGGCGTGCATGGTATGGGTGGTATTTTGGGTTCTATCCTCACCGGTGTATTCGCCACACGATATGTAACTGGTGCCGAAGGCGTTGAAGGTGCTCTCTATGGCGACTGGCATCAGCTTTGGGTTCAGGTGGTAGCCACCGTGGTAAGCATCATCTATAGCATCGTAGTTACCTTCATCATCTTCAAGGTAGTTGATAAGACGGTTGGTGTACGTGTTGACAAGCGAGTAGAGGAGGAAGGTCTCGATATCTACGAGCATGGTGAGAGTGCTTATAGTAACTAAAAGACATTTATAAGGATTTGTATGTAGAATGGGCAAGAAAGTATCATATTTTCTTGCCCATATTTATTATCTTTGCACCCGATATTTACATAAACTTCAAACTTAATCATAAACAGAATCATAGATGAAGAAATTATTTGTTTTATTGGCGATGGCATTGGCTACATGCAATCTCTTTGCAAAGTCAGACTTCGTACAGGTAAAGGACGGACATTTCGTTCGTGATGGTAAACCTTATTATTATGTAGGCACCAACTTCTGGTATGGCGCTATCCTGGGCTCAGAGGGACAGGGCGGCAACCGGGAACGACTCTGCCGTGAACTTGACAAGATGAAGGAGATGGGCATCGACAACCTGCGCATCCTGGTAGGTTCCGATGGCAAGCGTGGAGTGAAGACCAAGGTGGAACCTACCTTGCAGGAAGCACCGGGCGTTTATAATGATACCATACTTGCCGGTCTCGATTATCTCCTGATGGAGATGGGCAAACGCAAGATGGTGGCTGTGCTCTATCTCAACAATTCCTGGGAATGGAGCGGCGGTTACGGCTATTATCTGGAGCAGGCAGGTTTGGGCAAGGCGCCACGTCCTGATGAGGATGGCTATCCGGCATTCATGAATTTCGTGGCTCAGTATGCTTCCTGTGATAAGGCTCACCAGCTCTTCTATGATTACGTGCGTTTCATTCTTACTAGAACCAATAGATATACAAAGAAAAAATATAAGGACGATCCAGCCATCATGTCATGGCAGATAGGCAATGAGCCTCGTGCCTTCAGTAAGGGGCAGTTGCCTGCATTCGAGAAATGGCTGGGCGAAGCAAGCCGTCTGATCCGTTCGCTCGACAAGAATCATCTCATCTCCATCGGAAGCGAAGGCAAGTGGGGTTGTGAAAACGAGTTGGATTGCTGGGAACGCATTTGTGCCGACCGGAATGTAGATTATTGCAATATCCATTTGTGGCCTTACAACTGGAGTTGGGCAAGAAAAGACCATTTGCTGGAAGATTTAGGCGTATCCTGCAAGAACACCAAGGAGTATATTGATGAACATCTTGCTGTTTGCGGTCGCATCCGTAAGCCGTTGGTGATGGAGGAGTTCGGTTATCCTCGTGACGGTTTCTCCTTCTCTCCTTCTTCTACTACAGAAGGTCGTGATGGTTATTATAAGTATGTCTTCAGTCTTGTTGGCGACAATGCCGCCTCTGGTGGTTATTTTGCCGGTTGCAACTTCTGGGGCTGGGGTGGTTTTGCCCAGCCGAAGCACGAGCAGTGGCAGGTAGGAGATGATTATATCGGCGATCCAGCCCAGGAAGCCCAAGGTCTCAATTCCGTCTTCTCTACAGATAAATCAACGCTTGATGTAATTAAGACACAGGTTGATAGAATGAAGAAGATAGGAAAGTAGTTTTATTTCGTCTGCAGCCGCCTTAAGCCTTGAAGGGATAAATTCGTTTGCAGTCCGCCTTAAACCCTGAACCAACGGTCACCGGCGCGAAGCGAAAAGGTAAAGGGCAGAAGCTCATAGCCCAGGGCAATCGCCCTGGGTTTTGTGTTCGTAATACCCCTGCGCCCTGTAAGGGAAAAAGCTTTAAAACCACGTCTTTTTTACTAAACGTCAATGTGAAAATCCACAACTTGCACATTGAAAATGCCACAATCTGCACAATGAAATTGCCTCAACTTGCACAATGAAACGCTTAAGTTGTTGATTTTTAGTTTTTTGTGAATACTGATGGCGTGTACCCCGTTAGGCGTTCCGACGGATTTGCAAATTTCGTGCAAACGAGAGCAATTCAAGCTTGCTTGAAAAATGCCGAGTGCAGCCGAGATTCTCTAAGAGAAATCCGTCGTTAAAAAATGTTCGACCGATGACACCGGGGATTTGTAATCCCCACCATTTTCCCTATGGATTCCAATATAATAATGTGTAATCCCCTTTCCTCCTTAAATCTTCTTGTTCTTTCCCTTTTGGGATAATTTTGGGAAAGTTATTAATTTAGCGCTGGTCTGTGAACGCTGAAGGTTGATGTTGTTTTGTCGGTGTAAATGTCGGTGCAAATATTGTTTTGGCGGTAATGTGGCGGTAATAGTGGCGGTAATGCCGATGTAAATGTCGGAGAAAAATGTCGGAGACATGTCGGAAATATGTCGGAAAGAAAAATAATTGAAAACCAATATGTTATCGTTTTGTGGGGGTGTTACTGACAATAAATGTCAGAGACTTTGTCGGTAACCATGTCGGAGACATCAAGGGTGGTAAAAAGAGATTTGGCGGTAATGCAAAAAGTGGGTATTCTAAGGTATGAAGGTAAGGGTAATGTCGGTGTAAATTCGTTCTAATTGTCGGTGTAAATATCTGAGATTTTAATAACTATTTAAAGAATGGAAGAAGAGTTTTTGTGCTATCATACACAAAAACTCTTTTTCTTTTTGGTATTTTCGAAACTTTTCAGTAACTTTGCAACGTCATCCTATGGATGGCTGGCATTGAGATGCTGGCTGCTAAGTCCTAAGATTGACACTATTTTATGAGAAAGACGTTTGCTGCGTTTTCTTCTGATTAGTTTGGAACCTAGGAAATTTCAATCATCGCTCAGAGGAATACAGGTGCGAACGCCTATGCATATCCGTATATATGCAGCACGAGGTGTGCCCTTTCGGTTCGAGAGGGTGCACTAAGTGCTATATCTATATATACTATGGCGGCGTAGGCTTCTGTTACTTTGTACTCTTGGCGATAAAGGTTTTCCTAGGACCTCAGACTATCAAGAGTTATGTAGGTGATGGAACTCCTACGCCGTTTTTCATTTGATAGGTTCTTCTTTAGTAATACTAGGGTGTTAGCGTTAGGGAGTTAGCAATGCCAGAAAAATAACGGTGCGGATGTAACCGTACAGGAAAACTATTAGAGCTAGCATTAAAAACGATGATAGAAGAAGGCAACATTATCAAGAACCTATCAACTTCCGAAGCCGTCATAATTGACAAAATCAAGAAGTTGGGCTCAAAATTTTCTTTGAGCTTTACTGGCGTAAACTCTCGTAAGCAAAGTTCCAAGATATTGAATCTTGAACAGATTGAAAAGTTGCAAGTAGTAGCTTCCAATGGTGTCTTCAACTTTTCTGGTAATCCCGATAAGTTTATTCTTTTTGCAGAGGCTGAACGCATCAATTCCGCATATCAGTTTGATCCTCTTTTTGCTATCAACTGTAGTGTAGTCGATCCATTGCCTCATCAGGTAGAAGCGGTTTATAAGTTTTTGCTTCCGCAGCCACGTATCCGTTTTCTTCTTGCTGATGATACGGGTGCTGGTAAAACCATTATGACTGGTTTGCTCTTGAAAGAACTCTTGATGCGCCGCATTGTAGAGCGTATTCTGATAGTTACTCCTGGTGGTTTGACCAAACAATGGCAAGAAGACGAGATGGGGGTTAAGTTTAATATTCCATTCAAACTTGTAAATCGTGAGGTCTTCTCTTCAGAACCTACTGTCTTCCAAACATCCAATCACGTGGTTGCATCTATCGATTTCATCAGTAGGGAAGATGTACTTAATGTACTTTCTCAAACATCTTGGGACATCATTGTTTTTGATGAGGCTCATAAACTCTCAGCTTATGAGTATGGCATTAAAACTTATCGGAGTAAGCGATATGAGGCTGCTCATGTGCTTTCTAAGCAATGTGAACATCTACTTTTGCTGACAGCAACACCGCATCGAGGCAGAAAGGATACTTTCAAACTCTTGATGCAGTTGTTGGATGAAGATATTTTTGCTACAGATGATTTGGCGGCAGAACGTGTACGGGAGTTGAGCCAAGATGGAAGTAATAAGTTCTTTATCCGTCGCTTGAAAGAAGACATGAAGGATTGGGATGGCAATCCTCTTTATAAAGACCGATATACCAAGACTGTGTCGTATAATATCACCCAAGAAGAGAAACGTCTTTATGATGCAGTGACCGAATACTTGACTGTTCGTAAAGAGCAGGCTGCAGAGACAAAGAATATCCATGTTTCTCTTGCTTTGCAGGTAATGCAGCGCCGATTGGTTAGCTCTATTTATGCCATTCGCAATACACTTCATAAGCGTTGGCTTGCTTTGCAGGGGCTTGCTGATGACCTCGACAGGAATCCTTCGCTTTGGAAACAGCGTCCTAAGTTGGATGTGTTGGATTTGGATAATCTGGATGAATTAGATGAGTTGGACGATGATGAGCGTGATGTTCTTGACAATATCATGGCAGATCCAAAGAAGTTGAAACTGTTCACTACTTCCAAGAGCATAGCGGAAATCAAACAAGAAGCAGCTGAAGTGAAAAGTCTCTATGAAATGGCAAATACTCTTTTCAATCAGCAAAAAGAGGAGCAGAAATATCGGGAACTCAAGCTTTTGCTGACTTCGCAGGGCGTGGTTGATGGTGAGAAACTAGTTATCTTCACTGAGCATAAAGATACGTTACTCTATCTTCAAGAGCGTCTTAGCAACAATGGGTATACTGTAGCTACCATCCATGGTGGAATGACGGTAGATGAACGTCGAGAAGCGCAATGCCGGTTTATGACACCTGATGTACAGATTCTCATTTGTACTGATGCGGCTGGTGAGGGTATCAACCTCCAATTCTGTAGATTGTTGATAAACTGGGATATCCCGTGGAATCCGAATAGGTTGGAGCAGCGTATGGGTCGAATTCATCGTTATGGTCAGAAGTCTGATGTCATCGTGTTCAATATGGTGGCAAGCAATACTCGCGAAGGTCAGGTTTTGAAGAAAGTGCTCAATAAACTCGATATCATTCGAGAGCAGTTGGGAGATGACCGTGTGTATGATGTCATTCAAGATGTTTTGAAAGGGGTGTCGCTTGATAGTATCATCTGTTCTGTCTTGGATGGAAGGGAAAGTGATTTGGATCGCTTTATTGACAAGGACGACAAGGAACTCACCGACCTTTTCCGTCGTTCTATTGATGAACAGGATTCTTCGATAGCTCATACTTCTGTAGATTATCATGATGCCAGACTTTTAAAAGAAGATAGTGACGAACGTCGTTTGCAACCTATTTACATAAAGCAGTTCTTTGAACGTGCATTCCGATATTTAGGTGGTGAATATTGCGAGGTGTCAGAAGGTATTTATCAGATTACGCAGATTCCGGAAATCTTAGTGAAGCGATTGAAAGATGAACATTGTATCTTTGCGGAGAATTTGAAGTCTCTTTATTTCTTCTTCGACAAGCATCTTTATTTGGAATATGAACGTACCAATGCTCAATATGGTAAGGCGCATTATATCAATCCGGGAAACGCCCTTTTTGATAGCCTTATAGGTTGCATAAGAGATTGTTATCGAGACGAAATGCTTAAGGGTACGGTATTGGTCTCCCCAGAAGACAAGTATCCGTATTTCGCTTACTATGTAAAGAATCAGATTGTTGACAATAGACAAACGCAAGATGGTAATCCAAATATAGTCAACGAATTGTTGAGTCTAGTCTGCCAAAGAGTAGATGGAAGTTTTGAATGTACGTCTCCTGCCAAACTTCTCGACCTCTGTCCGCCTGTTGCTTTTGCGAAGGAAATTACGCCACCAGCACCTTCTAACGAAGATGAAGTGATTGTCTGGGCTTTTGGGAATCAGACGGAACCGCTGCTTGCGGAAACGGCACAACGGGTAAATGAGGATAATGAAAGTCGCCTTTCTTATCTTAAGGATGCTTTTGAACAAGTCATATTGGACGTTCAGTGTGAAATCAATGAACTGCAAGGCAAGGTGTTAATTTCTGAAGATGAGAAAACGCAGGTGAAGTTACAAACTAAGGAACAGCGTCTTGCTGAGCTGAAGCATCGCCAAGAAGAGCGTTTGGAGGAAATGAACCAAAGTGTTGAACTGAATGCTGTCGAACCTAAGGTGTTGGGATGTGCCTATGTAGTGCCTCTCAATCAGGTAGAGTATAAGCAGAGTTTCGGCATGAGTCGTGATGATGAGGTAGAGCATATTGCGATGCAAATGGCAATGGAGTATGAGCAACTTCAGGGACGTAATCCTTCTGATGTCTCAGCCGACAATGTGGGGTATGATATTAGAAGTATGGCTGCTGATGGTTCCAAACGATATATTGAGGTAAAGGGTAGAAGTGGTACAGATGGCGTAATGCTCAGTGAGAATGAAATGAATCGTCTTGCCCAGTTGGGTGATAGGGCCTGGCTCTATATTGTTACCGATTGTGCTGCCAAACCTCAGTTGCATTTGATATGCAATCCTGCGCAGACTATGAACTTTGAGCGTAAGACTAAGGGTGTGCAGTTCTTTCTTCCTCTTGCCGAATGGCAAGCGCATGAGACAATGTAACATCCAGAAAAATAATGAAAAAGTAAGAATGATAGAAAGGAGCAAAATATAGCTTATGAAAGCAAAGAAATTAATAGAGGTAGCCTTGCCTATCAAGGAGATTTCTGCAGAAAGTGTGAGAGATAAGTCCATCCGTCATGGACACATCTCTACTTTGCATTTGTGGTGGGCGCGCCGCCCACTGCCAGTTTGCCGTGCCATCGTTTTTGCCAGTCTGGTTCCCGACCCATTGGATCCTCTTTGTCCACAGTCTTTTCGTGATGCAGTGGAATTGATATTGGGACCACGAATGGCTGGCATGTTGCCGATAGATATCTATATGCCTTATAAGGATATCCCATATACTTCCATTGTAGATCCGATGGAAGACAATCTTCGTAACCGATTGATGATGTTTATTGGTAAATTCTCAGATAAATGCCAGCAGAATATGTTGGCAGGCAAGAGTACACCACCTAAGGAGCAACTCTCTGATGGTTCACTTATCAAATGGGAAAACAAGAACAACAAGAAGATTCTTCGTATGGCTCGTGAGTTAATCTATGTAGCTTATCATGCCGAGCGTGAGCCAGAGTTAGGTTATGAGAGTTTGCATCACCGGTTTGATGCATCTTTTGATGCTATTGCTGAGGCTGAGGATGCGCTTTATGGAGTAGTAGATAGACATCTAGAAACACCAGAAGTGGAAAAGTTGGAAAAGAATTTGCAAGATGCCATTGCTCATTTCCAGAATGAGATGCCTTCGGTTTTTGATCCATTTGCGGGTGGTGGAGCCATTCCTTTGGAGGCGGCACGCCTAGGGTGTCGCAGTTATGGTAATGACATCAACCCTGTGGCGCATATCATCGAGCGTGGTTCAGCCGAGTTTCCTCAGAAATATGGTAAACCTATTGTTTATAGTGAAGCTGAGTTCAAGAAGAAGTACGGGGAGCAAGGTGTTAAGATGGCGCAAGAATTAGGACGTAATATCATAGTGGATACAGATAAAAACTATCATATCCCAAACAGATTGAGTTGGGATGTGGAATACTATGCCAAGGAATTGCTGAAAATGACGGAGAAAGAGGTGGGGTATCTGTATCCTACTGACGAGAAAGGTAATAAGCCGATTGCGTATTATTGGGCAAGAACGGTAAAGTGTTCAAATCCTAGCTGTGGGGCTGAAGTGCCTTTGCTGAAGCAGTTCTATTTGGCAAATACTGCCAAGAAAAAGGTCTATCTCAATCCGATTATTCATGGCAAGGATATTCAGTTTGAGATTAAGGAAGGGAAGTATGATGAGAAGGTAATGCAGGGATGGAATAATAAAGGAGCCTTGACTTGTCCTTGTTGTGGTAGCATAACGGATAATCAACAAGTGAGAGAGCAGGTAATTGCCTCTAAGAATACTAAAATTCTTGCAATTATAGGTGAAAACTCGAATGGAAAAAGCTATACTGTTCCAACAGATTCTTTTATTCATCGGTTGCAAACTCATTTACCTGATGTTGAAATTCCACAAGAAAAAATGGCTCCGCATACAACAGGAGGAGATATCTCTATATGGGGATTTACTAAATGGAGTGATATGTTTACTAAGCGCCAATTAGTAACATTGCAATATCTTGTGAAAAATATTTTAAAAATAAAAATGCAAATATCAAATTCTGTGTATGGAAAAGCATTGTTGTGTTATTTGGCAATATTTTTGGATAGGATTGCTATAGCAAATACTTCGTTAAACAGATGGAGTGAATTACGTGAAAATAATGTAGGGGCATTTAGTAAACAGGCTTTAGCTATGACGTTTGATTTTCCTGAGGCAAATCCATTTTGTTCAAGCACTGGTAGTGCCTTTAATCAATTACAATGGATACTTCGTTATATTGAGTCTGAATGTTCTAATTGTTTTGCAGCGAAAGTAATAAATGCATCAAGTGGAGAAAAAGAACAATTTGCGAAAAAAAGTTTGTCTGCTGTTGTAACAGATCCTCCTTATTATGATGCTATGGCGTATGCTGATTTGTCGGATTTCTTTTATGTTTGGCTTAAGCGTAGTTTGGGGGATATATATTCTTTGAATTTTTCTACACCACAAACTCCTAAAATGGAAGAGTGTACGGCACTAAAGCATTATCATAATAATAGTGTGGAAGAGGCTAAAAGACATTTCGAAAATAAGTTGACGCAGATACTTGACGCGATAGAATTACAAACGAGTGATGTTGTGAGTATAATGTTTGCACATCAAAGTACTGAGGCTTGGACAACTCTTTGTAATTCTATTCTTGATGCAAGAATGAATATTACGGGGTCTTGGCCAATTGATACCGAACGTTCTGCAAGAACTTTAGCTAATGCGGGTACTGCTCTCGAATCTTCTGTAACTGTTGCTTGCCGTCCATCTGAGCGACGAGGTTTTGGTGAATATAAGGATGTAAAGAGAGATATAGAATCGAAAGTGAAAGAAGAAGTAGAGTCTCTTTATGAGTTAGGTTTTAGAGGAGCTGATCTTCTTACCGCCTGTTTCGGACAGGCAGTGAGTGAGTTTGGTCGCTATAAGATAGTTGAGAAAGCTGATGGTAGCGAGGTTTCTGTTGGTGAACTTTTGGAGATGGCACGAAATGCAGCCTTTGATGCGTTACTTGCTGGAGTGCAGGGTGATGATTATACCAAATTCTATGTTGGGTGGTTGCAAATGAATGGAGCAGGTGAGACCGATTATGATGATGCTACCAAGTTTACTCGTGTAGGAGTAAATGTAGATATCAATGATATCAAACATAAGCATTTATTGATTCTCGAAGGAAAGAAAATGCATATTGCTATGGCAGATGAACATCTTAATTATGCTCCGGATGGAACTCGTCCTAATGATTCTCTTATAGATCAGGCTCATCGAGCCATCTTGCTTTGGAGAGAAGGTAATAGGCAGAGTATCCTTAAATTTGTGGCTAATATAGCCCCGGAGAGTAGTTCACCTCTTTGGCGACTCCTTGCTACATTAAAGGAATTGCTGCCAGCTTGTGATGACCTCAAGGATGTACAAGGTTTATTGCAAAATGCAGAAGACTTGCGTCAGAACTGCCACAAACAGCAGACGCATTATGAAGCAAGTCTTGATTTTTAAGTAAGTGTTATAACTTTAAAACATAGAAACAATGAAGACTGAGAATATACATGAGGCGTTGGGTGTCTTCCTTGAAGCGATGCGCCCATACACGGTTAGTCTGATTAGTCGTTATTTCCCTGGTGAGCCTTGGGAAGGTGTGTTCTTTAAAAGATTAACTCCAAGCTTCCAAAAAACATGGAATGATGGACAGCGACAAGGTACAAAACCGGAACTTCTCATCGACTATAATAATTTGACATTCTTGCCAAATAAGTTTAGAGAAGAACTGACAAAAGATATAGGTGGAGATAAGGCTAAAACCTATAGCATAGAAACCTGTTTGAGTGAAATCAAAGGGGTGCGTAATAAGTGTCAGCATTTTGCTCCAATTACAGAGGATGAGATAGAGCGTACCTTTAGTAATATGAAGCAAGTGGCTAATATACTTGGTATGCCTGATCTTCGTAAGGAGGTGGAGCGTCTTCGTGATAAGCAGACTTATACTCCTGCTGCCGTTGCTCCAAGCATACCAGTAACCACAGTAACTTCATCGCCAGCTAACGTCCATATCTTAGATGATGGTTCGCCATTGCGTCCTTGGTTTCAAAATTGTATCCCCCATTTCGATATTCGTTCGGGTAAATTGGATGAATCCGTATTTGCGGCTAATCTGAATGATGTGGTAATGGGAGTGGGACCGGAAGTTTATCGTGACCCTGTTACGTTCTTTAAGAAGACCTATGTAACTGCAGGATTGAGAGACATCACGAAACGAGTGGTAACTGCGTTAAATGGAATGGAGACAGAAAATCGTGTCATTTCTTTGCAGACTGGTTTTGGTGGTGGTAAAACCCATACCTTGATATCTCTTTACCATATTATAAAATGTGGTTCTCAACTTTTGCAGATGGAATCTTGTGCCAACATCCTTCCTGCTGATGCACAACCGCAGTTTGAAAATGCCAAGGTAGCGGTGTTTACCAATGATACGAATGATATTGTGCAGGGTAGAACAACGGAAGAAGGTATAACGATTCATACTCTATGGGGTGAGATTGCCTATCAGTTGGGTGGAGTGAAAGGTTATGAGCAAGTGCGTCGTAATGATGAAGATCGTATTGCGCCTAGTGCTCCAATCTTCAAGCCTATCCTGATAGAAGCCAAGACTTCATTAATCTTGATAGATGAGCTTGCCGATTATTGTGTAAAGGCTGCAAGTAAAAAGGGAAGGGATGGTTATCTTTATGACCAAACAGTCAGTTTTATGCAGACATTGACTCAGGTGGTATCCAGTGTGCCTCGTTGTGTCTTAATTGCTACTTTACCTGCCAGTAAGTCTGAAATGGCAAACTCAGAATTAGGTCAGAAGGTACTTGATGCTTTACATGATCGTATTGTAAGAATTGGTACAGGGGTAAAACCTGTCAATGATGAGGAAGTTTATGAGGTGATTCGTCGAAGATTGTTTGATCAAATCAATGACGAACAGGTCGTGGATTTGGTAGCTAAGCGATATAAGGATATGTATCACAATCGTCGTACCGATTTGCCGGAACGCTGCGATAAGTTGGAATATGCTAATAAAATTAAGAAGTCTTATCCTTTCCACCCAGAACTGATAGATATGTTCCGTAATCGTTGGGGAAGTGACAGTAAGTTTCAGCGAACTCGTGGTGTGCTTCGTCTTTTGGCTTCTATTGTGCAGGATCTTTGGAAAAGAAAAGATTCTTTGAATGGACCACAGGCATTGATTCATACTTCGGATGTCTATTTGGAGAATTTGAATTCTCTTACAGGTACAATCACCAATTTGATGGGAAGCAACTGGGATAGTGTGATGACTGCAGATGTATATGGTACATCAAGTAATGCTCGTATTGTAGATGAGATGGATCCGCAAAGCAATCTTTGCCAGTATCGTCTTACCCAAGGCATTGCTACCACCTTATTGATGGCGTCAGTGGGAGTCAAGCAAAAAGGACTTAGTATAAAGGAACTTAAACTTTGCTTGCTTCGTCCGAAGACTTTCAATCATAATGATGTGGATGGTGCACTCAATAAGTTGGAACAGCGTGCGCATTATTTGCATACTTCTAAGGTGGGAGAAGCTAGCTATTGGTTTGAATCTAAAGCAAACGTGAACATCCTCCTGCAACAAGCCAAGGCAGAGATAAAGGATGCTGATGTAGAGGTTGAGATACTCAAGAGGCTGCAAATATCTGCTAACTATATTCAAGGTAAGGGATTGAATGTCTTGGTTGCTCCTACAGGAGATGTTCCGGAACAAAAGTCTCTTACATTGGTTATTATGTCGCCTGGTTATGCCCAACCGACAAGTGGTAAATCGTCTTCACTTGAACATGCAATCAACCAGATTGCTAGAAAGAAGGGCAATAGCGATAGAATCTATCGTAATACCATCTTCTATTTGGTATGTTCTGAGGCAGGTAGGGCAGCTTTAAATAATCAATATTGTGATTTGCTGGCTTGCAATAAGATTCTGGAAGAGTATGCTGGAAGACTAGAGGCAGACCAAAAACAAGATATCCAAAGTCGCAAGAAAGAGTATGATAGACAAGTGGATTCAGCTTTAATAAAAGCTTATAACATTGTAGCCAAGAGCAGTGGTAAGAATGGTATTGAGTATTATGAGATGAAGGCTTATGCTATGGATTTCTCTTCGCAAGTTCGCCAGAATATGATGGGCGAATTGGAACAGGAAGAATGGATTCTCAATTCTATTGGTAGAGCCAAGCTTAATAGTAATAATCTGTTACCGGAAGTAGGACGTCCTATAAATGTGCAGGATCTCTACGAGACATTCTTGCGATTTGACGACAAGCCAATGATAGCAAGCAGGGATGCCATTAGAAATACAGTGAACAAATACTGCCAAGAAGGTTTGTTTAATGTTGGTGTGGGTATTAAAGGCAAGTATACCAAGATTTATCATAATGATGAAGTTCCTTTCATGTTGGAGTGTAGTTGGGAGGATCTTTGGTTACTTGATTCTTCGATAGTAATGAAGCCTGAGTCAAGCACAGAAACAGCATCATCTTCTGCGGCAGGAACGGAATTTAGCGGAGGTTCATCTTGTTCTGCTGGTGTCTTTGGCGGTTCTGGTTCATCATGGGGAACATCAGGTAATGAAACTACTGATTCTTTAAATTCTGATTCTTCAGAAAATGAAGTGAAGATTTATCGGAAGGTAACCATCAGTGGTGGTGTTCCTATTGAGAATTGGACTCAGCTTTTTACCAGCTTTGTCAATACGCTAAAGAAAAACAATTTGAAGATTGATATCAAGTTTACAGCCGAGAGTACCGAGCAAAATCCATTGACAGAAAACTCGCCAACATTCAAGAGTGTCAAGGAATCTGCCCGTCAATTAGGTTTGGAGTTTGATGTAGAGTAAGGCTATTATATTTTGTACCGGAGTGGTTGTTCGGAATTTCCGAACAACCACTTAATGTGATGTTGTAGAGAATAAAACATAGGCGAGTTGGAAGGCTTATTCTACCTTCCAACTCACCAAGATTCTTCTGCCCCTAGAGAGAAGTTTACTCCTACTTTTATGATTCTTCTTCCATCATCAGCAAAGATTTTGGCAAAATCGGGCTGTTTTTCTTTATTTAACTCTGAAATAGAGTGGAATATCAGAGAAAATCAATAAATTTGCATCCAAATACAATATTATGTAAAGAATGGAAGATAGAGAACTGTTGCTGAAAAGTGACCCAGAGTTTGACCGCCTCGCCTTTACGGTGTTGGCTATCGAGGCTTCGGCACAAAAAATGGGTATATCGCCGTCTGAAATGAGAAAGCGATTGGATAAGGTGGGGCTAATCAAGAGTCTCATTCAAGATTGCTATGACACTCTACATACCGAGAGCCGGGAAGCTGTAGCAAATGATGTGGTCGAAGCTCTTAAAAATTGGGAAAGAAAAGAATAATGGAAAAGCAGTTCAAATCATACGAAAGGGTATAATTATGTTGGACTTTTTATTATGGAATAAAATCGCTCGTATCATAAAGCAATTAGCCGATACGTTACATATATCAACCGACAGAGCATTACAGATATTCTATGACTCTGATGTTTGCCGTATGCTACATGACAAAGAACTTGGCTTGCATCTGATGAGTGATACATATATTGTAAATGACTTGATAGAAGAGTTAAGGAATAAGCAATAGCAAAACGATGGATAATTAGAGGAGGAAAATTATTTGTACTGTAGCACCTTGACTGTTTAGTACGATCAAGGCAAATGCTTCATAATTCAAGATTGAAAGTGGGTATGGTGTCATCCAACAACTCATCGCCCACCAGCTGATTTCCGCTTGCACAACAGGTGTTGGACGAGCGCATATCAGCTGTTATGCAAGCGCACAACAGCTGTTGTGCGGCCGAAGATATAGGGTTCTCCGGCTTATAACATTAATTATTCCGGCAACAAGTAAAGGTTACTCCGAAGACTTTTTACGTGAAACTGATGCAACAATGATAGCACTTACAAGGCACGATGATAGTACTTACAAGCAACAGCGATAGTACTTACAAGGCGCAAAGACGTTACTGAGAGATCGCCATGATAGTACTGACGATGCGTAAAGCGGCTTGTAGCGCTTATTGCCTCACTATGGCAGGCACAAAACGATACGTCGGGAGCTGGTAAAACAACCACTCGCTTTTTTACTCTTCACTCTTCACCTGCGCAAGTTTTTAATCTATAGGTATTTATAACCTTCTGGTGAAGAGTGAAGAGTGTTTTTGAAAGTGGCTTGCTATTACGCCGGATTCAAAGACGGAACAATTTATATCCATTCTTTGGAAGGTTATGTGGCGGTAATTTTATTTCTTTATCACCTTCAGAACCTGGTCGGCAAGGCTTCTCATTCCCTTGATAGTTGGATGACCGTTCTTCTTGTCTATGTCATGAAGGACGATGACCGGAACCTGATAGGTCTTGCAGATCTTTTTTACTGACTCGTTGATCTCATCCTTCAGCTCTGAATTTAGAATGAAGTAGATATCTACATTCGGATGGCGCTGACGGAGATCGGAAAGCAATTTCGCCAGGGCTGGACGGAAACAGTAGAGGTCGGCACGCTTCCAGTTGCTGTACTGGTAATTGCCGATAGGGGCATTTGCCCAACTGTCGTTCGTTCCGCCGCAAATCAAGATGATGTCCGGATTGCCCAGCAGGGTAGTGCGGTTGATGAATGAACGGTCGCTGTAATCCTCATCCCGATAGCCGGTGTTGCAGATGGTGGAACCGGAATAGGAATTGATGTTGCCCATCTTGTAACCACCTTCCTTGATAACCTGCCACCACCAGGTTTGCTCCACCTTGTTGACATCGGTTGCTTTTTGAACCGCCGTGGTGTACCAGGTGGCATATCCCTTTGGGATGAAACCTTCGAAAGTTGAATACGAGTCGCCGAGCACGGCAACGGTCTGTTTTACCTGTGCCAGCAGGGGCATCAGGGCGAACATAAAGAGGCAGACGATAACTGATAATTTTTTCATGACGTTTTTTATATAGTTTGATTTTTTAATGTGATCCTCTTTAGGGATAGGGTTTGAAACCCGATTGCAAAGATACGATATTATTTGTGGATATACAAATTTCCCTTAAGGAAAAAAATAAAAACCCTTAAGGAAAAATTCTCAATCTCTTCTTTCCTCATTTTTCGGGTGTTTTTTGCCTGATTTTCTTTCTTGAGAATATTGTTTACATAGGGATGATGGGGAAGATCCTTTTTTACTAATAAATGTTATATTCCTGAAATTCCTTCCCTAAATCATTTGCTCTCTCTGGAATTTACTGTACTTTTGCAGTAAGTATCTGATTGAGGATTAAAAGTGCGATTTAAAATAAGGTATAGATTATGCAATACAAGAATATCATATTCGATTTAGGTAATGTCCTGGTGAAGCTCAATCCCGAAGGATGCATCGGAGCTTTCAAGGCGATAGGAATGGGGGAGTTGGTTGATTCAAATCCTCAGAGTGAAGGGATGAAGCTGATGGGTAAACTGGGTGTGGGAATGATTACCACCGAAGCGTTCTGCGATGCTGCCCGCGAGTTGACAGGGACTAATGTGACGAATGAAGAAATCATTGATGCTGCCAACAAGATGCTGGTGGAGATTCCTGATGAGAAGAAGGAGCGACTCCTGCAGTTGAAGAAGGCTGGATATCGTCTCTTCCTTCTGAGCAATACCATTGATGTGCACTGGGGTTATTGCGTGGAGCATCTCTTCCCTTATCTTTTACCTTTGCACCCGGAATCACGAAAGTCAAAGTTGGTTAATGGGTGTTAAGGTGTACTAGTAAGTATCCTAGATATTCTCTATTCACTGATTCAGTCCTTCGCCCACCCAACTTTCTTTCTTGATTCCATTAAATTCTAAAATGTTAAGATAATGGATAGAGAACTTTACTTTGGCGTTGATGTCTCCAAGAAGACACTCGACCTTGCTTATTATGATGGTGAAACCATTGATTGGAAGAATGCTCATATTCAGGTGAGCAATGATAATGCAGGATTCAAAAAGATTGACTCCTGGGTCGCAAAGGTAGGAAAAGACTTTGATACCTTTTTATTCTGTATGGAATATACTGGACTCTATAACCAAAATTTCAGATTATGGTTGGAATCCAAAGAATATATCTATGGTATGGTGGAACCTCGCAAAATGCATCGCTT
>ENA-ORMS01001667-ORMS01001667.1-human-gut-metagenome-genome-assembly--contig:-NODE-1667-length-17434-cov-3.011105_pt1 | contig 17434 bp, 10 predicted proteins | sample MGYA00242104_ERZ508997 | MGnify/ENA primary metagenome ERZ508997 (study PRJEB26280, sample SAMEA2338704) | human gut metagenome | biome: human gut; feature: human-associated habitat; material: faeces... | reverse complement strand
CATACAGATGAATGGAGCATTCGGGCACAAGATTTTCAACGGAACAGGACTGGCTTACACAAGCATGGCTTGCTTCCCAGACTACAATGTCTTGAAGGATGCTCCAAAGAAGAACATCGTAGATCAGAGAGTCTCAGACTATTGGCTTGAAAAGGGCGATTATCTGAACTTTGAGCACTTGACATTAGGATATAATGTACCTTTGAGGAGCAAGCTTGTTCGTTCCTTGCGTGTATCATGCAACATTAGCAACCTTGGAACAATCACAGGCTATAAAGGTTTGACCCCAATGATAAACAGCTATGTTGTCAATAGTACGATGGGTATTGACGACAAGCGCAACTATCCATTATACCGTACTTACTCATTGGGACTGAGTGTACAATTTTAAAACGAAAAGAGTATGAAGACCATTATTAAATACATATTAACTGCACCGTTAATGCTTTGTTTCAGCAGCTGTCTGGATGAGCATCCCAAAGACCAGCTGGACCAGGAGGCAATCTACAACAATGCTGATAATATATACAAAAACGCAGTAGCTTCCCTGTACAACTACATAGGGAGCAATCAGGAGTCGGAAGGGCTTCAAGGAACTTGCCGGGGTATTTACGACTACAATACCCTGACCACCGATGAGGCAATGATTCCGATCCGTGGTGGAGACTGGTATGATGGCGGTTTGTGGGAGAACATGTATCAGCACAAATGGAATGCCAATGATATTAATTTATATAATGTATGGAAATACCTCTTCAAGGTAATTGTTATATCTAACCAGTCGCTTTCTATCATTGATAGCCATCAGACTCTGCTTTCAGCAGAACAGACAAGAGATTTCACGGCAGAGGTAAGAGCTGTACGAGCCTTGTTCTACTATTATGCGATGGAAATGTTCGGGCGTGTTCCAATCGTGACATCATACGACGTGAAATTGGAGCAGGTAACACAAAGCGAAAGAAGCGAGGTATTCAAGTTTATTGTTGACGAGTTGCAGGATGTTGCCCCACAGCTTGCCGACGAGCATTCCAACAAGGAGGGGAACTATTACGGACGTGTGACACGCCCTGTCGCAAACTTCTTGCTTGCAAAGCTTGCCTTGAATGCAGAAATATATACAGATGACAACTGGACCGACGGCAAGCGTCAGGACGGGAAAAACATTTACTTCAATGTGAATGGTGAGAAAAAGAACGCTTGGGAAACCTGCATCTGGTATTGCGAGCAACTGCGGCAAGAAGGCTATGAGTTGGAGAGCGACTACGCATCGAACTTTGCTGTTCATAATGAAAGTTCCAAGGAGAACATCTTCACAATCCCATTGGACAAGAACTTATATTTGAACGAATACCACTATCTTTTCCGCTCACGCCACTACAAACATGGCGGAGCTTATGGTGGTTCTTCCGAAAACGGCACATGTGCAACTGTTTCAACCGTCAAGGCTTTCGGTTACGGAACGGACAATGTTGACAATAGATTCAAGATAAACTTCTATGCAGATACCGTGCTTGTTGACGGAAAGAAGATATATTTGGACAATGGGAAGCCGTTGGTGTATATGCCGCTTGAACTGAAACTGAACCTCAGTTACAGCCCTTATAAACAGACGGCAGGTGCCCGTGTAGGCAAATACGAGGTTGACCGAACCGCCTATTCGGACGGACGGCAGGTTGACAACGACATCGTCCTTTTCAGATATGGTGACGCGCTGTTGATGGAAGCCGAGGCGAAAGTTCGTAATGGCGAGGATGGTTCAATAGAGCTGAACGCTATAAGAGACCGAGTAGGAATGCCTCATGTGGAAGCCAATTTGGACAACATTCTAAAGGAGCGTCTGCTGGAATTGGTCTGGGAAGGTTGGAGACGTCAAGATCTCATCCGTTTTGGCAAATATACCAAGGCATATGATCAAAGAACTCCATTAGAAAAGGAGTATTCCGGGTTTACAACGGTTTTCCCAATACCACAAAGTTGTCTGGATTTAAACAAGAAATTAAAACAGAATCCAAGTTATTGATATAGTTGCCATAAGCTTTTCATTCACATGAAATCATTTTAAGGTAATAAGGGTTCAGGATCCTGAGCAGACAAATTATAATAGCTCATAATTTAGTCTGCCCTGCCAAGACTGCCAAGGTGAGCGCACATCATTGCACAGCAAATTGGAACTTTTGATGTTTCGGCACTGCGTAAGCCTTTGTGCAGTCTTGGCTATAACTAAAAAGAACCTTCTGTAAATTGGTCTACTTCCTATTATTTGAGAACTGATACGTTACTATCAATTCCATTTTAATTCAAGTTCCTATTTCTTAATAGTTAGCAATAAACTTTTTGTTGTATCTTTGCACCAACAAAGTTAAGTAATTTGGAATTAGCAAGCAACAAAGCGTTTATAAAACGCGCTTCTATCCTCAAAAAACAGAAATAATAATAACATTACAATAAACTCGGCATGAAAAAGTCCCTGACCAAACTGGTTGTTGCATCAATGATGCTCGGCGTAACTTTTAGTATTTACAGCTGCAATTCCAAAGGAGAAAAAGCATCTGCCACATCAAAGAACAATCAAGTTAACACTAAAAGCGATAAAGAAGAAAATGGAAAAATCGCTTACGTGTGCATTGACAGTATAATAAACAATTACGAATTCTGCACAGAGCACAGTAAAGTTCTGGAGAAACGCATGAACAATATAAAAGCTACTCTTGCATCCAAGGGTAAAGCTTTGCAAAACTCCGCAATAAACTTCCAGCAAAAAGTACAATCAGGAGCAATTACTTCGCAAGAGCAGGCACAAAAGATTCAAGCCTCTTTACAAAAGCAACAAATGGAATTAGAGAACCTTCAGGACAAATATTCTGCACAGTTTGAAAAAGAACGTCAGAAATACAACGAAGAAATGAAAGATTCTATTGAGAATTTCCTGAAAGACTACAACAAAGACCACAAATATGCCATGATACTGAGCAAAGTGGAAAACAATATTCTTTACGCCGACAAAAGTTTGGACATAACGGAAGACGTTCTCAACGGACTAAACAAACGCTACAAATCTTCAAAAGACAAGCAAGTTAAAAAGCAGAAATAATGGTTCACAACTTTGTCAAGATTGCCGGTGCCATTCCACATGTTGCGGTTGGGAATTGCAATTATAATACCAGGCATATAATAAATCTTATAAAACAAGCAGAAGAAAAAGGGGTGGAAATAGTCTGCTTCCCTGAGCTTTGCATTACAGCATATACTTGTCAAGATTTATTTGAAAGCACACTGCTGCTTGACAAAGCAATAGAGAATATCTACAATATAATAGAGGCAACAAAGCACTCGGACATTATATCAATTGTTGGTGCGCCTATAAAAATAAACACTTATCTTGCGAATTGCGCAATAGTTATACAACAAGGAAAAATTCTTGGCATTGTTCCTAAAACATATCTGCCCAATTACAAAGAGTTTTATGAGAAACGTTGGTTTGCCTCAAGCGATGAGATTCCAAACAGCATAATAAATATTTGTGGTCAGACAGTAAACGTCAATACTAATCTCCTTTTCCAAACAGAGCATGCGACTTTCGGTATCGAAATATGCGAAGACATGTGGGCACCAATACCTAAAAGCTCTCATCTTGCACTTGCCGGCGCAGATATTATTTTTAATCTGAGCGCAGACAACGAATGCACAGGAAAATATGATTATGTAAAGTCTCTTGTTATAGGACAAAGCGGACAAACCATATCCGGTTATTTATTTACAAGTTGCGGTTGGGGAGAAAGTACACAAGATGTAGTTTTTGCAGGGAACATTTTTATCTGTGAAAACGGGAAACTTTTGGCACAAAGCAAAAGATTTTCTACCGAGGAACAACTTACAGTAAGCGAAATAGACACAGAATTAATTCACCACGAAAGACGAGTAAACACAACTTTTAGACACTGTGCTCAAAATAATATTTCTCTCAAAGATTTTATTGTAATCCCTGCTTCGAAGCAAAAATCCTCAAACCAAAGTCTTACACGTGCTATTGCCCCATTACCTTTTGTTCCAACAAAAGAAAACTTTGACGACAGATGTCGCGACATTGTAAATATTCAAGCCTTGGGACTTGCAAAAAGAATCTCGCACATAAATGCCAATTCCGCAGTAGTCGGCATTAGCGGCGGATTGGATTCAACATTGGCTTTGCTTGTTTGCGTAAAAGCTTTTACAATCTTAGGAAGAAATCTACAAGATATAATAGGCGTTACAATGCCAGGATTCGGAACAAGCAACAAAACTTACAACAACTCCATTAATCTAATGCACGAGTTAGGCGTAAACATTAGGGAGATATCTATAAAGGACGCTTGTCTTCAGCATTTCAAAGACATTGATCACAATCCTGAAATTTTTGATACTACTTACGAGAACAGTCAAGCCAGAGAAAGAACTCAAATTCTCATGGATGTCGCAAATCAAACGGGAGGCATTGTTGTCGGTACAGGAGATTTAAGCGAATTGGCTTTAGGCTGGGCAACATATAATGGCGATCATATGAGTATGTACGGAGTAAATGCTTCTATTCCTAAAACACTCATTCGACATCTTATAAAATGGTTTGCTGATAGCAGCACAAACACTGCAGAAAAAGAAACTCTTAAAAGTATAATTGAAACTCCTATCAGTCCGGAATTGATTCCTACCAACGAGAAAGGCGAAATAACACAAAAGACAGAGGATAAAGTCGGTCCATACGAATTGCATGACTTTTTCCTTTACTACACCCTCCGATACGGATTTCGTCCTTCAAAAATATTCTTCCTCGCCAGGAAAGCTTTTATAGAGACAGAAAATCCCAAATACAGCCAGGAAGTCATTAAGTATTGGATGAAAGTATTTTTCCACCGTTTCTTTCAACAGCAATTCAAAAGAAGCTGTCTCCCCGACGGACCAAAAGTTGGAAGTTGTTCTTTCAGCCCCAGAGGAGATTGGAGAATGCCTAGCGATGCAGACTCTGCGTTATGGGAAGAAGAGTGCAATCTATTATGAACTTAAAGTAAAACTGCATAGTAAAATAAAAGCAAATGAAACAGACAATATTGGTTACAGGCGGAACCGGTTTCATCGGTTCACATACAACCGTAGAACTTCAGCAGGCAGGCTATGATGTAGTAATCATCGATAACCTTTCAAACTCAAAAGCTGACGTTGTTGACGGCATTGAGAAAATAACAGGCATTCGCCCTGCATTCGAGCAAGTTGATTGTCTTGACATGCCTGCTCTCGAAGGTGTTTTCAAGAAATACCCTAACATTACAGGCATTATCCATTTTGCGGCAAGCAAAGCCGTTGGCGAATCAGTGCAAAAACCATTGAAATACTATCGCAACAACATCGTTTCATTAGTAAACCTTTTGGAATTGATGCCCAAGTATGATGTCAAAGGTATTATATTCTCTTCTTCTTGCACTGTTTACGGTCAGCCCGACAAAGAAAACCTTCCCGTAACAGAGAAAGCTCCTATCAAGAAAGCCGAAAGCCCATACGGCAACACCAAACAGATTAACGAAGAAATAATAGAAGACGACATTAAGAGCGGTGCTCCCATTAAAGCCATACTCCTACGCTATTTCAATCCCATTGGTGCTCATCCGTCTGCTATTATTGGTGAAATGCCTAACGGTGTTCCCGCAAACCTAATTCCCTACCTCACTCAAACGGCTATCGGAATCCGCAAACAGTTGAGCATCTTCGGAGATGATTACAACACTCCCGATGGTACTTGCATTCGCGACTATATATATGTTGTCGATCTTGCTAAAGCACACGTTTGCGCCATGAAAAGAATTCTCGAGGACAAATGTCAGGAGAATGTGGAAGTATTCAATATAGGCACAGGACATGGCGTTTCCGTTATGGAACTTGTTAATACTTTCGAAAAGTGTACCGGCGTGAAACTTAACTACCAGATTGCTCCACGTCGTGCAGGCGATATTGAGAAAATATGGGGCAACGTAGATAAAGCCAACAATGTACTCGGGTGGAAAGCGGTTCATACTCTTGAAGACGCTCTTTCATCTGCGTGGAAATGGCAACTAACACTACGCGAACGCGGAATCATGTGATTTTGCAGCCATAAATCATAACAATCATATAAATCCCGCAATACAAATACACTTGTGTGTTGCGGGATTTTCTAAAAACGAGAAAGATGAACGGTGTTCCTTCCACTCCTTATTATATTTTATATGAGGACAAACTGCGCGAAAACTTGAAACTTATAAACAAGGTTTCAAGCGAATCGGGTGTGGAAATTATATTGGCTTTCAAAGCTTTTGCCTTGTGGAAGACTTTTGATATTTTCAAAGAGTATATCTGTTCTACAACGGCAAGTTCTCCTTTTGAGGCAAAGCTTGCCAATGATTATTTCGGTAGCCTTGCCCATACCTATTCTCCTGCTTATGAAGAAAACACATTCAATACAATTTTGGAGTGTTCCAAGTGTATTACGTTCAATTCTCTTTCGCAATATTCTCGCTTCTACGACAAAATTAAAGATTGGAACAGCAATCCTGCGAACCATAACATATCCGCAGGAATAAGAATAAATCCCGAGCGTTCGGAGATTGCCACCGACATCTACAATCCGTGTGCCCCCGGAACACGTTTCGGAATTTCTGCATCCGATATGCCCGCAAACTTACCTGACGGAACAGAAGGCTTTCACTGTCATTGCCATTGCGAAAACGACTCTTACGCACTCGAACGCACCCTTGACACCATAGAATCTAAATTCGGCAAATGGCTTGGAAACATAAAATGGCTAAATCTTGGCGGCGGACATTTGATGACACGCAAAGGATATGACATTAACCATCTTGTCAAAATTCTTCGAGACTTCAGACATCGCCATCCCAATCTTGAAATAATCATGGAACCCGGTTCGGCTTTTGCATGGCAAACCGGAGATTTGATTGCAAGTGTTGTTGATATTGTTGAGGACAAAGGCATAAAAACAGCTATTCTAAACGTCAGCTTTACCTGCCATATGCCCGATTGTCTTGAAATGCCTTATCAACCGGAAGTAGAAGGTGCGTTGTCTCTGGGGAATGAAATCAAAAACATTACGGATGAAAACATTTTCCGCCTTGGAGGAAACAGCTGCCTCAGCGGAGATTTCATGGGATATTGGTTGTTTCCTAACGGGCTTAATGTTGGCGACGAAATCATATTCAAGGACATGATACACTACACAACTGTAAAAACAACCATGTTCAATGGCATTCAACACCCATCCATATGCATGAAACGGCACAACGGAAACATTCAAATGCTTCGCGAATATAAGTTCGAAGATTACCGCGACATGATGGACTGACCACTGGATTCAAAACAAATACAGCACAATAACCTGTAAGCAATATGACCATGCAAAATATAAAACGTTTCGCCATTTTTGCACTTCTCGCATTTGCGACCCTTTCATCAAAAGCGCAAGGAAACATTAACGACATTTACATTGCGCAATACTGGAATATGGCGGTGGAGCAAATGCAAAAATACCGCATTCCCGCAAGCATTACCCTTGCCCAGGGAATTATAGAAACGAGTGCGGGAAGAAGCATGCTATGTACTAAAGCCAACAACCACTTCGGCATAAAATGTTCAAATGGTTGGACAGGACCTTACATGCTTGCCAATGATGACAGACCGAACGAGAAATTCAGAGCATATAAAAGCGCAAGGGAAAGCTACGAAGACCATTCCAAATTCCTGACACAGAACCCGAGATATTTTTTTCTTTTCAAATTAAATCCCAAAGACTACAGAGGTTGGGCATACGGGCTTAAAAGTGCGGGATATGCCACGAATCCGCGATACGCAGACATGCTTATCGGACTGATTGAGGATTATCAGCTATACCGTTTCGATGATTCCCATGCCATAAACCCGCGTCAGGTACAACGAATAGAGCAACGTCAGGAACACCGTGTTTATTTCAATAATGACAACTATTACGTTATAGCCCGTGCAGGAGACACATTCAAGAGCATATCCAAAGAAACGGGTGTTTCACGGCGTAAAATCATGAAATTCAACGAGCTCGAAAAAGGATATACTTTACGGGAAGGCGATGTTGTATATCTTGAGAAGAAGAAAAAGCACGCCGAGCGTTCTTACAAAGGCAAACTCATAACTGTCTCCGCAGGCGAATCTTTCTATTCCATATCACAGCGTTTCGGAATTCAATTGAAATATCTGTATAAAATGAATAATCTGTCCCCAGATGCCGAAATCTATGCAGGACAAGAATTGTTTGTTTACAGATAAGTGAAAGTGCCGATAATTGAGGCTTGAAACATAACGCAACAACCCGCAAAAGAGGGCTTTTATAAGTCGCAATATTTCAATATCTTATAAAAGAAAAAAAACACAAGGCACTTATTTTAAAATAAGTGCCTTGTATTTTAAAATATATGCCTTATGTTTTTTGCAAGATGCCTTGTGTGTTTTTCGGTGTCCGCATAGCGCATCACAGACTTACATATTTTGTGGCAACCGTTTACGGAAAAATCAAAATAAAGTGGTATTATTGCATCACCATAACAAAGTTTGGCGGAAATATGCCGCAGAAGTTTTAACGAAAAAGTCATAGGATGCAAGCTCTGATGTTAGCGGCGGGAATGGGAAAACGCCTGAAGGAATTTACAAAGGACAATACCAAATGCATGGTCAAGGTGAATGGCGAAATGCTTATTGACCGTGTGGTTTCCCTGCTTTCACGCTTGAACGTTAGCCGGTTGGTTGTTGTAACGGGCTATAAGGGCGAGGCTTTGAGGCAACATCTCGAGTCAATACGCGGAGACCTGGAAATAGAATACGTTGACAATCCCGAATATTACCGTACAAACAATATATATTCGCTTTGGCTGGCAAAGGACAAGCTTCAGGAAGAGGATACTTTGCTGCTTGAGAGCGATTTGATATATGATTACAGTCTTATCGAGGCTATAGCGCATAACAGCGAGCCGAATCTCGCCCTTGTTGCCAAGTATGAAACGTGGATGGACGGAACAATGGTGCAGATTGACAAGGATTGCAACATTGTTAACTTTGTTCCCAAAAAGGCTTTCGATTATAAATATGCCGACACCTATTATAAAACGGTGAACATATATAAGTTTTCGAAAGAATTTTCGATTAACAAATACGTTCCCTTTCTTGAGGCGTATATCAAGGCGGTGGGCAACAACGAGTACTATGAAAATGTGCTCAGCATTATAACTTTTTTGAACAGCAGCAGTTTGAAGGCTCTGCCTGTGGAAGAAGGAAAATGGTATGAGATAGATGACAAATTGGATTTGGACATCGCGGAGCTGATATTCGCAGGAGACGGCGATTTCTTAGATAAACTCTCGGCACGCCACGGCGGATTGTGGCGCATTCCGCGCATGACGGATTTCTGTTCTCCCTCAAACGCATTCTTTTCTACGTCAAGAATTACCGACGAACTGGAAGCCAATTTCCGAACCTTGATTTCCTCCTGTCCGTCGGGCATGCAGGTTGAAGCATTATGCGCAAGCAAATGCCGAAACGTGAAAGAGGAATTTGTAGTTACAGGAGGCGGCGCGTGCGAACTCGCCGAAAAATTGCGACAAGAGACAGGCGGCAAAATTGGAATGATACGCCGTTTGCCGGAAGCGTTCGGACACGTGGCGGATTATGATGTGGTTTATTTGCCACAGGAAGTGAATTACACTGTGGCGGACATAAAGAAATTCTTTACGCATCACGAGGTAAACGCAATAATGATGTCGAATCCCGACAGGGTTACGGGCGGCGTGATGTCGAGAAGCGAAATTCTCGAACTCGCAGACTGGTGTGAAGAAAAGGGAATGCGTCTTATTGTTGACGAAAGTGCGGCGGATTTTTGCGAAGTTCCGGTCGAACATTCCGTACTCGAGGACGAAATTCTCGAACATCACAGGAATCTTGTGGTAATTAACGACATTGCCACGGCTTACGGCTTTGCGGGGATGAGGCTTGCACTGCTTTGTTCGGGCAACAGGCAATTGGTGGAACGCATAAAAAAATCATACGGACTGTGGAGCGTGAATTCCGTTGCGGAGTTTTTTATGCAGATTCTCGGAAAGTATGAAAACGATTACGCTCGTTCGTGCAAAATGGTGCGAAACGAGCGAAATTTCTTGGAAAAAGAACTGAACGAAAACCGTTTGCTGAAAGTCATTCCCTCACAGGCGAATTTTGTTTTGTGTGAAGTTTTGCAACCTGCGACATCCGGGGCTTGGGTTTTCAGTGTTCTTAAAAAACATAACATATTGCTGCGCAACTGCACGGCACAAATGGACATCAAGGGCAGGGAATTTATAAAAACTGCCGTAAAAACTCATGCCGACAACGTGAAACTCGTGTCTGCACTCCGTGAAGTGGCGGAACTATTCAAATAAAATATCCTTTCCGAGCCGAAAAAGGATATTTTTATTATATTTGCAAACGTAACTTAAGCAAGTTGCGTAAATATTAATTAATCAACTAAATAAAACCAATGAAGCATTTTATTTTGGGGAGCAACAGCCCGTCTCCGAAGCGGGGAATCTTTAAGCAAGTGTTCTTTTTGTTATTTATGGCAACGGCTGCCGTGATTACGCCGTGCGGTGCCCAAACGGAAACAGACTACGAATTGGAAGTTGCCGGGGTAAAAGTTACGAGCAAAAACTGTTCTGACCTTTCCGTAATAGAAGGTGTGAGCGGCAGGGGGGGGTATGACCCGTATGAAAACTATCTGTTTTTGTATGATGCCAAGATAGAATCGAAAAACGGTGTACCTGTGGTCTTGGCAAAGAAGGATGTGGAAATTTTTGTGGTTGGAAACTGCACTCTTTCGGCAGAAAATGCGCCTTGTATAGTATATGAAAAAGGCGGTTCGCTTTATTCCACACCATCGGAGGGAACTTTGGAATGCTATGCCCCGGAAGATTATGCGGCAGTCCTCTTTGCCGAAAAACTCAACATAAACGGCACCGAATTGGAGGCAACGGGAAAGTACGGAGTGGCCGGTAGCGGAGACAGTGCGGCACTCGGCATTGTGCGTGGCGGTTTGAAAGCGTACGGAAAGCAATCTGCCACATACAACATTGCTTCATTTGAAAAAGAAGGTGTGAAATTCATGTCGCCCGAGGGATTTTATTTCGATGCGGAGCTTCGCGGTATGGCTAAAGACGGGAAACTCGTGAGCGATACGCTTTTAATTTCACCGGCTAAACGATATAAGATAATACTACTCAAAGACAGTTACGGAGATACCAATGAAGAAGAGTATTATGTGGACGAAGTTAATTGCAATGACCTGTCCGTGTATGATTTTGTAGAGGGGAAAATGGATTACAATCCCGATACAAAAACTCTGACGCTTGACAACGTAAAAATTAACGGCGGCATAATAATAGGCGAAGACAGTTTGACAATTCTTTTAAAGGGAACAAATGAAATTGTAAACACCCTGACATCCGGCAGATACGATTTTGGGCTTGGTTATCTGTTTGTTGATACAGCGAGCATACGAGGTGTTAACGGCGGAGAGCTTAAAGTTACCTCACAAGGCAGTTCAGGTACGATTTTTATCAAAAATAGTAAGTCGAGAAAGTTTTCTCGTTTCACCATAAAGGATTGTAATATGGAGGTAAACGGCAGGTATGACATTGTAAACGGGGCAGCCGGGTCGAGCCGTCCGAAAGATTTTGATGCAGGTTCTTTCTTAGCGTTGCCTGATATGGTGAAGAAAAAAACTGTACGAAGCATGGAGAATGAAGGTGTCGCTGTAAGCATTGACAATTCAAACGTGAAACTTAATTGTACCGACAACGGATCGCCCATAATTGTTATGACAGGCGGAATAGAGCTTTTGAAGTGTCGTATAATCTCTCCGGAGAATGCGACAATAGGGGAAAACTATATTATGGGGGCTGACGGAAATCCTTTGTCAGAGTCTGTGGTCATAGGAAGCGAAAGCACGCCGGTGGAAATCGACAACGTGAAGAACAACTCGGTTCCCGGAATGAGCAAGGGCGTTTTCACAATCGACGGAATAAGAATGGACGTTGACGAAAAGGACCTTCCCGCAGGACTTTACATTATTGATGGAAAAAAGATTATCAAGAAATAAAAACTTACCTTTTTCGGAAATCCCCTTTGCGCACGGCAGAGGGGATTTTTTTGTTTTGCGGCAAACGTGATGAAGCTTTGCGGCACTGATATGAAAAAAAATGTAGCGCAACATGGGAATGCTGCGCTACATATATGGTTGTGTTCCGAAAGTTGCGGGGAATATTCCGTTTCTTTCGCGTTGTGTCAGATGACAACGTGGTTTGGGAGTTCGTTACGAATGACACGTCCCATGGCAATTACGCATTTAAGGTTAAGGTCTGCGTCAAACATCATGATGTCTGCGTCCTTGCCTTTTTCGAGTGTGCCTTTGCGTTTGTCCACACCTATTATTCTTGCCGGTGTTTCCGATGCCATGCGACACGCTTCCCCCAAAGGAATCTCCACTTTCTGCACCATTGTGCGTATAAGTCTGTCCATGGTGGCAATACTGCCTGCCAGAGCCGAGTGGTCGGCAAGCTTGCACACGCCGTCCTCTATAATCACTCGCGGATCGAATGCTGTTTGCGAATCGCTTGCAGCGCACGCAAGAGCATCGGTTATGAGAGCCGTCCGGTCGGGTCCTTTTATTTTGTAAACGAGGTTCAAAATTGTAGTGGGTACGTGTTTCCCGTCGGCAATGACTTCTACTGTCATGTCGTCTATCAGGTAAACGCTTTCAACCGTACCTTCGTATTTATACTCATGGTTTTTGTGGAAACCGGGCATGGCGTTGTAGAAATGAGTAGCATGAGTGAAGCCTACTTCATAGGCTGTGCGTACATCATGATAGTTTGCCTGGGTATGGGCTACGCACGGAAGAACTCCGTGTTCCACACATGTGCGTCCGAATTCCACTGTTCCGGGAAGTTCCGGGGCTTCGTCCCAGCGTTTAATGCTGTTTGTCGAGTCGAGCAGGGGACGATAGTCCATGGGTGTGGGATCTTTTATGTTTTCGGGTAGTTGTCCTCCCGCCATTTCCTTATTGAAATACGGACCTTCGAGGTGAAGTCCGAGAACGGGACTGTCGGGCTGTGCCATAAGTTTCTCCGTGGTTCTCACGGCAGCCTTTATCATGGGCACGGTTGAGGATGAAAGTGTGGGAAGAATGGATGTGGTGCCATAGAACATGTGTGCGTTTATGGCTTTTCGGAATGCTTCTTCCGTTCCTTCCATAAAATCTCTTCCTCCACCGCCGTGTACGTGGATGTCTATGCCTCCGGGAACGATGTAGCAGCCGGCTGCGTCAAAAAATCGTGCACTTTCTATGTGCAATTCGTTATTTGACACTTCTATTATCTTATTGCCGTCTATTATCACAGAACCTCCCCTTATCCAGCCCTGTGGCGTGAGTATTCTTCCGTTGAGTATTTGTGTCAACATATTGTTTGTAGATGCTTAAATTCCGTCTGTAACGACGATTTCTTTATTTTGACATTCAAAATTACTATTTTTATTTCTTTTTATCATGAAAATGCGCGAATAAGTGTGTGAAAAAAAGAGAAATCCACCTGTCATAAAAATCTTTTATGTCGCAAAAACTTGTGAATTCGGCATGCGCGCAATGCTATTCTGCAATGAACGCATAAAGTTTCGGCTGTTTATACGCCTTTTCGGGACGTAGAAAAAAATACATGGCTTGTATTTCAAAATATATGGCTTGTATTTTTCGACATTCCAAGTATCTGATAAACAACGACTTATAAAAGCGTTCCAAAAAGGTGTAAAGGTTTGGGAATCAGATGGTTGTGAAAAAACCGTATTCCGGAGCGTAGCGGAGATGCAGGGAGCGGGATGAGAAAAACGGTAATGATGTGGTTTTCAACGCGTAACTGTTTGGTGGCGCAGGCGGCATCCTGCGGGTTGTATCGCCTGCCCGAATGGCGGAATGCCGAAAAAAGTGAATCGTATCCCGAAGCATTTGCCCCACAGACAACAAGATAATTCCGGGAGGGCTTGCAGATGTCAGTTTTTTTGAGGAAATTTGTGCAACTTCTTAAAAGTAAACAAATTCCTCAAATAGCTCAAAAATAGATTATGAATAAAATATTTTCCATATTGTTTTCGGGAGTGCTGTTTGCGTGTGTGAATGTTTCCGCACAGCATCTCGACGGATATATGTACGGTGATGTGTCTGCGCCAACGGGCAGCGAATGGCAATCGCCCGAGAAGTTGTCGCTCAACAAGGAACTGCCGCATGCGTGGTTCTTTTCGTTTCAAAACACAGAGGCTGCCAAAAAAGTTTTGCCTGAAAACAGTGCCTTTTTCTCCTCGCTCGACGGCAACTGGAAGTTTCATTGGTCGGCAAATCCCGATGAAAGGATAAAAGGTTTCGAAAACAATGAGCCGGCAACGGGGAAATGGGACGAAATAGAAGTACCTTCGGCGTGGAATGTGGCAGGCATTGGCAAAGACGACAAATGCAAATACGGCATTCCCGTTTATGTGAACCAGGGCGGCATATTTTATCATAAAGTTGAGGTAGGTGATTGGCGCAAGGGAGTGATGCGCGAACCGCCCAAGACATGGACGACATACAAATACCGCAACGAGGTGGGGCAGTACGTTCGCAGTTTCAATGTTCCCGCCAATTGGAAAAAACTCAGGGTGTTCATAAACTTCGACGGCGTGGATTCGTTTTTCTATCTCTGGATAAACGGCAAATATGTGGGGTTCTCCAAAAATTCCCGCAGTCTTGCGCAGTTCGACATAACGAAATATCTGGTAAAAGGGGCAAACCGTGTGGCGGTGGAGGTTTATCGCTGTAGCGACGGCTCGTTTCTTGAAACGCAGGACATGTTCCGCATGGCGGGAATCATTCGTTCGGTATATCTTACCGCCACTCCCGAAATACATGTCGGCGACGTTGTGGCGATTCCCGATTTGGACAGTCATTATATAAATGGTGCACTCAACGTGAAACTGTCGGTTTCCAACCAGTCTGCGAAAGATGCGAAACGTTACAGTATGCATTGCTCGCTATATCCCGTGGAACTTTATGGCGACGGGACATCGGATGCACCGGTAGCCAAAGCCGCCGTGGAAGTGGGCGACATAACCAAACAGGGAAAGGCTCAATGCGAAATGCAACTGACCGTGCCGAACGTAAAACCGTGGTCGGCTGAAGCACCATGGCGTTATGTGCTCGTGGGAGAGCTTAAGGACAAAAAAGGACGTACCGTGGAAACTTTCTCTACCTATACCGGTTTTCGCAAGGTGGAAATCCGCGACACTCCCGCCCGTTTTGACGAATTCGGAAAGGCAGGCAGATATTTTTATGTCAATGGGCGCACGGTGAAACTCAAAGGTGTGAACCGCCACGAAACAAATCCGGAGCGCGGACACGCAGTTACACGCGAGCAAATGGAGAAAGAGGTGATGCTCATGAAACGTGCCAACATAAATCACGTTCGCAATTCGCATTATCCCGACAGCCCTTACTGGTATTACCTGTGCGACAAATACGGAATATATCTCGAGGACGAATGCAACATAGAGTCTCATCTTTATTACTATGGCGATGCTTCGCTTTCGCATGTGGCGGAATTCAAGGCGGCTCACGTGGCACGCGAAATGGCTATGGTTCGCGCCGAAGTCAATCATCCCTCGATAGTTATATGGTCATTGGGCAACGAAGCGGGACCGGGCGATAATTTCAAGGCATGCTACAAGGCTATAAAGGATTTCGATGCTTCGCGTCCCATACAGTATGAGCGCAATAACGAAATTGTAGACATGGGTTCCAATCAATATCCTTCGATAGCTTGGGTAAGGAATGCCGTGAAGGGAGATGCCAAGCTGAAATACCCGTTTCATATTTCCGAATACGGACATTCCATGGGAAATGCCACTGGAAATCTCGTGGATTATTGGAATGCCATTGAATCTACCAATTTCTTTTGCGGCGGAGCCATTTGGGAATGGGTTGATCACGGACTTTACAACTACACTCCGCAAGGTAAACGCTACATAGCCTATGGCGGTGATTTCGGCGACTATCCCAACGACGGTACTTTCTGTCTTGACGGAGTGATGTTCGCGGATCTTTCTCCAAAACCGCAATATTATGAAGTGAAAAAGGTTTATCAGAATGTTTCTGTGGCAGTAAACAGGGATTTGAGCACAGGAAACGGCAGGATTGAGGTGTTCAACAAGAACTATTTCGAACCTGCGGTTTACGACATAAAATGGATTCTTGAGGAAGACGGTCACGAAATAGCCGGCGGCACACTTGCCAACATAAAATCCATACCTCCGCGTACCAAATTCCTTGTTCCGCTGCGCTTGGACCGTTCTCTGTTGAAAGCCGACAAGGAATATTTCGTGCGTGTGAGATTCATGCTCCCGAACGATATGCCTTGGGCAAAGAAAGGCTATGTGCAGGCAGAGGAACAGCTGGAAGTGAAAGCTGCGGAGGGACGCGAGAGCATTGCCAAGGCAGCTGCGGGAGAAACTCCCGAAGTAGTTGAAAGCAAAATAGGAGTAAAAGTCAGCGGCAATGGTTTCGCGGCAGAATTCGACGATGAAAAGGGCACATTGCGCTCGCTTGTTTACAACGGCAAAGATATAATCGTTCCCGATAACGGTCCGTGTGTGGATGCTTTCCGTGCTCCGCTCGACAATGACAATTGGACTTGTGATTCATGGTATGAAAATGGTTTGAATAACTTGAAGCATCACGCCAAAGACCGACAACTTTATAAACGTAAGGACGGCAGCGTAGTGATTTCCTATTGCGTGGAAGCGCAGGCACCTCATGCGTATAAACGTTTGGGCGGCACTTCGGGGAGAATACGTGTGGAGGACAACGGAAAGCCGTTTGATGAAAACGATTTCAAGTTCAAAGCCATGCAGGTGTGGACTGTTTATCCCGACGGAAGTATAGAACTTGAAAGTTCCGTAAGTTCAAACAAACCGTCTGCGGTTTTGCCACGTCTCGGATATGTGATGTGTGTGCCGAAAGCGTTGGACAAATATACTTATTACGGTCGTGGTCCTGTGAACAACTATAACGATCGCAAAACAGGACAGTTTATAGGAAGATATGAAAGCACCGTTGATGCGCAATTTGTACAATACGGAAAACCGCAGAGCATGAGTAATAATGAAGATGTGCGTTGGTGTGCGCTCACAGATGCTTCCGGAGCGGGCGTGGTATTCATTGCAAAAAACACAATGAGCACTTCCGCTCTTGCATATTCCGAACAGGCTCTCGACACGGCGGCACATCCCTATCAACTTCCCGAATCGGAGAAAAACTATCTGCATCTTGACTGCGGAGTAACGGGAA
>ENA-ORMS01001660-ORMS01001660.1-human-gut-metagenome-genome-assembly--contig:-NODE-1660-length-17456-cov-3.269927_pt1 | contig 17456 bp, 14 predicted proteins | sample MGYA00242104_ERZ508997 | MGnify/ENA primary metagenome ERZ508997 (study PRJEB26280, sample SAMEA2338704) | human gut metagenome | biome: human gut; feature: human-associated habitat; material: faeces... | reverse complement strand
TCCCTGCCGTAGGGCATACCCTCCTGAGCTTCGGCAGCCACGCTCTTGTGAGCAATAAGCTCCTTTAAAAGCTCCACGGCATAATCAAGGTATTTGCCTGCTTTTTTCGATATCTCGTTTATCATAATTCTCATTCCTTTATAGAAAAATCGTTCATTTTCCTGCCTGTATATTGCACGGCGATCCTGCTTTCGGGGCATATGTCACTAAGATACAGCACTGCAAGGAATATCCATTCAAGGGGCTTCATCACTATGTAGATGATATCCGCCCGAAGCTTTGTGGTGATGTGCTTTGAAAGAGGATAGCCGTAATTATCGTAAATATATCTCACAAGCCTGTGGAAGCGTGGTGTCCTTTCCTCGATGACCTGCTCAAAGGCATTTGCCACGCACAGCTGACGGTTAACTCCAATCTTCACGCCCTGACGGATTCCCAGTCTGGTAGGCTTCACAAGCTTTTCGTGACCGTTCACCGCCACGGTGCAAAGGTAATGACCTGTGTAATGCTCGGGCGGCGGGGATATCATCGTGGAATAAGTCCAGTCGGAGGTCTCGGTAAAGGCTTTGATGATGCCCCAAGGTCCCTGCCCGAAAAGGATACATATGCAGATAAGCAGCCCTGTAAGGGGTATCAGGCAGATGACAGGGAACCACACCCAGCCCGACGCTTTTGAAAGCACATTAACTGCCCACACGCCAAGGGCGCTGTTGGGGTGTATATCATTCTCCCTAAAATAAGCGAGGTATCTTTTCACATTGCCGCTGATGATGCGCACCGCCATAAGGAAATAGTTCAGCACATATATGAACAGGAACGCAAGGTAAACAACGACAAATTTTCTCTCAAAAAGCCCTCCCAGGAGATGTGACGTGTAAAAAAAGCACAGCACCATTCCGCCGTATATGCCGCCGATGCAGAACGCACCTGCCAACGGCGGAAGCAGCTTATCCTGCCCCGCAATTATCATGCAGGCAATGGGCACAGCCGCATATAACAGCAGCGACAGTGCATAGTCCGATGAAAACGGCTCATGGAGTATGGAAAAGAAATCTCCGCCGATAATTACAGGCTCATCCCAATGATAGCTGCTCATAAGACCGAGCATGATAATAGTAAGCAACAGCCCCAGCAGCAGCGTTGCAATGTCCTTTCTCCGCCGATGCTTCATCATATCCTTTTTGGGCGTAAGGCTTATGATGTTCCAGATTGTCATAACAGCAGGCATAACAAAGGTCACGGAAAATAAAAATGCTAAGATAATAAAGCCGATTATTTTATTGATAATATCGTCGATGTAGATCATGTCAGCTCCCCCTTTTACCCGATTATAGCATAGCAATTCTTAAATGTCAATACATTTATATCGAATTTCAATATTTATTTTCGGATAAAAGGAAAGAGCGATGATTTTATTACTTCACAGGCGAAGCCTCCAGCCACTTTTCGGCAGCCTCGGCAACAGTCCTGAGAGCATTATCGCCAAAGGGAGTATCGAGTCCCGCAGCGGCAACAAGTCCGTCAAAGGTCTCGGTTCCGCCAAGGTCAACAAGCTTCATATAGCGGGTAAGAGCCTCGCTCCTGTCCCTCTGCATAATAGCCCAGAACTCCAGAGCAACGGTCTGTGCAAGGCAGTAATCAATATAATAGAATGGGCGCTCGTAGATGTGGGTCTGTCTCTGCCATGCTCTGCCCTCGCCGTAGAAAGGTGAGCCGTCCAGATCTATCCATGGCATATACAAAGCGGTCAGGCGCTTCCACTCGTTTATCCTGTCCTCGGGGGTATATTCGGGGTGCTCATAAACTGAGTGCTGGAAGTGATCGACCATTGCGCCGTAGGGAATGAACTCTATAGCGTCCGCCAGATGCTTGTAGCAGAACTTGTCCGCTCCCTCGCCGAAGAAATCATCGGCGCTTGCCCAGCCGAAGAACTCCATGGTCATAGAGTGTATCTCACAGGATTCAAGAGTAGGCTGCCTGTTGTCGGTGGGGAACATATGGCGGGTGGTGTATGCCGCAAAGGCATGGCCTGCCTCGTGAGTGATGACCTCAACATCGCCCTGAGTGCCGTTGAAGTTTGCAAAGATAAAGGGGCTTTCAAAATCGGGCAGCTCGGTGCAGTAACCGCCTGCCGCCTTGCCCTTTCGGCTGAGAACGTCCATCAGCTCGTTTTCCATCATAAAGTCAAAGAACTCCGCTGTTCTGGGGGAAAGCTTGTGGTAAAATCTTCTGCCCGCTTCCAGAATGTCCTCGGGAGTGCCCTTTGGAACGGCGTTGCCGTCACGGTAGGTTATGGCGGTATCGGCATACTTCATGGGATACGATACGCCCAGTCTTGCCGCCTGACTGCGGTACAGCTTATCGGCAACGGGCACGATATACTTGATGACCGCATTTCTGAACTTAGCCACGTCCTCAGCGGTATAGCAGTTTCGGTTCATGTTCAGGTAGCCCAGAGGAACATAATTTTCAAAGCCCATTTTCTTAGCCATAGCGGTGCGGGTCTTTACCATATCGTCGTAAATGCGGTCAAGCTGCTCCTCATGCTCCTTGTAAAATGCGCTTTCGGCTGCCCATGCAGCGTGACGGACATTGTCATCGGGAGACTGCTTGTAGGGTGAAAGCTGGGAAATGGTCAGCTTCTTTCCGTCAAAATCTATCTGAGCGGAAGCAATGAGCTTCTCATACTCGGTGGAAAGCTTGTTATCCACCTGCATTTCGGGGATAATTTCGGGAGAAAAGCTCTTCAGGAAAATATCGGTGTTGATGAACATTACCCTGCCGAACTTCTTTTCCAGCTCGGGGCGGAAAGCGCTCTTTGCAATGACCTCCGCAACGGTCTGAGCGTACTGGACGAAATCGGGGTTTGCGCTGTCGAAAAACTCGTTTTCTTCATCGTAGAACTTGTCCTCGGTATTGATGGTGTGGCGGATATAGCAAAGGCTGTTCATGGTGGCAAAGGAAGCCGCTGCCTTATCCCAGTCAAGATAAGCGTTTGCAGCCTCATCGGCATTTGCGGCGTTCTTTATCCTGTCCGCAGCGCTTTCTGCCTCCGCTTTGAGCTTGTCCATATCGGGGCGGACGTACTTCATTTCTGAAAATTTCATTGTTATCTTTCCTTTCCTGTCAGGTCGCTGACCATTTTTTCGGGTGAATTTATAAAGTGCTTCATTATATTATAATGGGAGGTTTTTACGTATTCTGTCTTATTTATGCCCTTTTCGGTAATTTCATAAACATCTGCATCGGGAAGGGCGCTTATTATCACCGAATGGGTGGCGATTATCAGCTGGGAATCGTTCCTTGCCAACTCATACAGCCTTGCAAGCAGTGCCATCTGAGCCGTGGGAGAAAGTGCCGCCTCAGGCTCGTCCAGAATGTACAGTCCATGACCTCGGAAGCGGTTCATTGCCAGCGCCATAAAGCTCTCGCCGTGGGACTGCTCATGGAGTGACACTCCGCCGTAGCCGTCTATTATAGGCGGACTTGCCGCAGGGATATTGTCAAGCCGTTCTATCTCGCTGGCGACGTTATAAAAGCTTTCCGCACGCAGAAAAAAGCCGTCCTTGGGATATCCGCCCCGTGACAGTTTCAGGGCGCCGTACAGCTCCGAGTGGGAGTTATAGGTGGAAAATGAAAAATTCCTTGTTCCGCCCTCGGGGTTAAACCCGTATGCTGCGGCGATAGCTTCAAGCAGTGTGGATTTTCCTATGCCGTTTTCGCCCATGAAAACGGTTATTCGCTTTTTAAACCCGATGCCTCTGTCAAAAAGCTGTGCCACTGCGGGGATACTGCGCAGATAGGTTGGGCACTTCTTTTTATCGGCTGTGACCTTACATATATAGAGATTATTGTCAAAAGAAAAATCGGTATCCGTCATACAAGCACCTTTCCTGACCTGATATGCTGAGTGTCATTATTATTTTACCGCTTTTCGGGTGATTAGTCAACATTAACATGGGGGTATGGGTTTGCCATTTGTGCATTGGTGCTGAAATTGAAAAGTTTATTTGTCCGTACCTGCGCCAAATGGCTCCGCCCTTTGGAAACCCGCAAGCCTTTCGGGAAAAAGGCTTGACCTAAACCCTTTGCCCTTGTGCTTATTTGTGCGGGTTTTATTGTTACCAAGTCGCAACTTAATGTTTCTCTCAAAAGTATAAATGAGCAGTAAGCAGTGTCCCCTGCTCAGGTCAGTTTTCCCTCATGCGGAAAGCTGTAAACCGTATCAAGGGTGGAAGTGGTGGGGATATACTTACAGAAATCCGATGCCTTGGGGTCGGGCAGTGAAATATTTTTGTATGTAGTCAGCAGCTCCGTCTGGGTCCTGAGAAGCTCCCACGCCTTTGAAAAGGCACGGCTCAGCTTCTTGTTCTTGTCCGATGTGCTTTTCGATGCGGCAAGGCTTTCTTTCAGCTGTGTATTGCGCTCGATAATGGTGGATGCTTTTATGTGGGGTACGTTGTTTCCCGCCTGCTCGATGAGCGTCACCACGATGAAAACTATCTCCACTGCCTTTTTGTTCTTCTCCTTGGTTATGGAGCTTTTTATAAGATACGAGTGGGACGGCAGTGTCAGCACATTCCCCTGCTTATCGGTCATTGGCAGATCTACCTTGCTTTTTCTTATGCTTGCCTTGTAGATGTCCTGGATAACTCTCACCATATACGGGCTGGAAAATCGGATAATGTTCTTGTCAACGTCATTGCCCATGAATACCAGCACTGGCAGGATATCGTTGCCCCTGGTGCCCTTATCAACTATGCCCATGATGTTCTGGAAGCTGGTGATGGTGGTTATGAAATTCTCGATATCCAGCTTGCTTATGTTTGAGGACTTGCCCATTCTCTTTGCAAGGTCGGGGTAATATATGCTGATTACCTCGTCGATTGAGCCGTCCTCCTTCCATGTTTTGAAGAAGCGTTCCATGATGATGGCATAGAACATTCTGAGAATAGGCAGATTGATGTTGTCGATGCCCTCCTTGGTGTATCGGTTGGAGAGCTTTGCGGCGGTGGCGGGCAGGCCGTCAAAGTAAAGTATGCCGTTTTCAAAGACCAGATTGTCAAGGCTGGAAAGTGGCTGGAGATATGCCTTGTCGTCAAGGTTCAGGGTCATGGCGTTCTGGAAGGATTTTATGGTTATGGTGGGTATGGTGGCGGGAATGGGGGTCATTGCTCCCGATTTTTTCCTGGTGCGGTACTCCCTTGTTTCCTTTGGGGGAGCATTTTTATTCTGCTCGGCAATTTTGGCATAAAGCTCGGGATATCTGATGACCGCCCTGTTGGCTGCCAGCTTTGGCAGTGTGTAGAGCAGCGATTCGATGTACTGCACCTTTTCATGGTCCTCATCGGTGAAGTAGTCCGAGTGCATGAACGATATAAGAGCCGCATATCTGCCGGGCAGGTCCTTGTTCAGCTCGATGGTGATGATGCCAGTTTTTGTGTCCGCTTTCCACCAGTCGTCGGACTTGATGTATTCGTCAAGGGACATTTCCCTGTCAACGTAGTCATAGAGATACTCCACGTCAACGAAATTTTCTTTTATCTGCATATAGTTGTCCTGGGGCTGGGTCGAGCCGTCAAGACGTACTCTTACAGTTGTGCGATCCATTTGATACCTCACTGTTATCTTGTGTTTATCATGTATTTATCTTGTGTTTATCCTGTGCATACACTTCTATCACAGTGTTAAGATACTGGGTTATGGTCATGTTGTGCGCCTCGGCTCCCCTGGAAAGTCTGCTGTGGAGCCGGGGAGAAAATTTCAGATTTATGCGCTTTGCGGGGTTTCCCCTTCGCCTTGCCACAAAGTCCTTGGTGCGTGGTATCGCCATGGCGCTGATATAGCTGTCGATGTCCTTTTCATCGGTCATGCCGATGACTGAGCTTATGAAGTGCACGAGGCTGACTGCCAGGCGCTCCGACTCCCCTGCTATCAGCGCATAATTTTCATCGGTGAACGCCATGTTTATTCTTTTCGATGCTCCGTCTTCCGAGATATTTTCATCGAAGACAGGCTTTGCGGATACGATATTGTCGGAAGTATCGGCGACTGCCTTTTTCGCTTCCTCTGCCTTTTCGGGTGCGGGAGCATCTTCCGTTTCATTCTCTATAAATGCGGAGTATTTCTTGTGTTTAGCCTGTGTTTTGCTTGTGTCTGAGCTGTACGCACCCAGGTCAAACTTTTTTGCAGCCATCAGGAAAGCCTCCTTTCCATCTCATCGGCAAAGGCGCTTATGTCCTCCGCAGCGGGGCTTCCCGGGGCATATTCGGTAACGCCCACATGAGCAATGACGTTCTCGCTGAGGGTCACGGTGTTCCTTATCTTCGTATCAAAAAGGGACGAGCCAACGGACTCCGCCATGCTCTCCGCAGCGTCGTTGACCTGCTTTGCAAGGACGGTGCGGCTGTTGTTTTTGTTAAAGAGGAAGCCCAAAATTTTCAGAGCGGGGTTGGTGGTGCCCTGAATTTCTTCAATCGTTTCAAGTATGCCCTTGTTTCCCTCCAGTGATGCGATGTCGGGGAGCATTACTATCACTGCCCAGTTGGATACGGACAGCGAGAGGTAATGGCTCCAGCCGGGGGCGGGGTTCACGTCGATGAAAATAAGGTCGTACTCCCCTGCTATCTCGGCGATGCTCTTTCTGAACTTGACCACCTTTGCTTCCATTCCCAGGTTGGACATTGAGGAATCGGCGGGAATGATGTCAAGGTTCTCCCTGACGCTGAGAATGGTGTCCTTAATGTCGGTGTCGCCCTTGAAAACGTCGGCCATGGTCTTCATGCTGTCGCTGTCCCCGTCGGAACCGGAGAAAAAGGTCAGGTTGGCTTTCTGACCATCCATGTCTATCATAAGTATCTTTTTGCCTCTGCGGGAAAGCTCCCAGGCGGAATTGAAGCAGGCGGAGGTCTTTCCCACTCCGCCCTTTTCGTTGATGAAGGTGATTATCGCTGCCATTTCTTTTATCGCTCCTATCCTGTGTTTATCTTGTGCCTACAGTGTGTTTATCCTGTACCTGTCTTGTGTCGTCCATAATAAAAGTATAGCACATCGCCCGTTTTTTTCAATAGCTGAGTGCTTATTGTAACATAATTGTAACCCGTGGCAGGGGAGTGATTTTGTCAAATTCGGCACATGACAGACACAATATAGGCACATGAAAGGCACAAGACAGACACAAGATAAATTTGACGGCATATGAGCCGTGTTTATCCTGCTTTGTGAAGCCCTGCGGGTTGATTTTTCATATCGGGTAGGGATAGGGGAGTGGTCTGACAGTCATATGGAGTATTCTCGGCATATCACTTTGTTTTATGAGAGTGACACAGGATAGGCACAAGATAAGTACATGGTAAACACACGATATATCAGCGGCGACGGATTGGCTCAGGTGAAGTATATGCGGCTGTATGCAGTGACACAAGGTAAACACAAGAAAAGCATATGATAGGCACAACATAAATGTGAAAGGTATGTGGAGAGTTGTGCGTGTTTGAGCTGCTGTCGTCTGTTGGGAGGTGCGGTCTTACGATACAGCGGGGTATTTGCGGTATTTCGGGAAAAGGTTTGTGAGGCAGGGTGGGGGAGTGGTCGGAGGGGTAGTGGGGTATCGGGTGGCGTGTCTGGCGATGAGGATTGTGACACAGGATAGACACATGCAAGGTACAAGATATATCGGCTGTAATGGATTTGTACAGTTGCGGTAAATGCGGCTGTGGTCTGGCAAATATATCATATACAAACGAAAAGTTATCTTGTGCCTGAGTTGTGCGTGCATGGCAGGGGATAGGGGAGTGGCACATGATAGGTACAATATAAACACAATATAAACACAAGATATAAGCATAAAAATCCCCGATACGGCTGTGTGACGTATCGGGGGAATATTCCATACAGTGCTTTCTTTCGTTTTTTCTCGCATATTTGGATATCTGGGCGAATTTTGATACAGTTTGTATGTTATCATATTATTGAAGAAAGAATTATTGGATCAAAAGTCAAATTTATTTGACGGTAATCGAATATTATTCAACAAAGCATATAAAACATCTATAATGTTGACTTATAACAAAAAATGTGATATGCTTATATCAGATGTTAATAAACAGTTAATGACGGTCTTAGGCTAAGTTGTTTATTTAAGGATGGGGAATATGAAAAAGTATAAATATAAAGTGGTCTTTATTTTATCAGTTGTGACACTGTTATCGGGATGCACGGCTCTGGAAAAATGGATCTCAGACAAAGGACTTGATGATTCGGGAATAAAGGATTTACCGGAGTATATGAAATATCAGAATTACCAAGATGAATATGATTTAGATGATGAAGGCTATGTGGTGTTTGAAGCGGCAGAAGATGCTGTCCCGGCTATGGCGGAAGTTTCTGAGGGGATACACATTACAGCTGCCGAGAATAATAGACTGAATGTCAGGTATTACTGCGATAAATCGTTAAGCAATCAAATTGATATTGATAATTATTATGTCAACAGAAATGATACAATATACGTTTTGGCAGCTAATTCTGATGAAAGTAATAAGCTGTATGAGTTCTCTGAAATAAGGGTATTGGATATTACCCCTGACGGTAAAAGAACGGAATTGAAAGATGTATGGGACAGTGAAAATAACCTTTTTCATATCCCTGCAGATTATATTGGATCAGAACTGGCAATAGAGCCATTGGGCAGATATTTGCCGTGCAACGCAAATTTGGAGGCGTATTATGTTGATGGTGAGGAAAGACACACGATAAATTGCAGTTGGGAAATAGATGGTTCAATATATAACAGGACTACCGCTGAGCTTGATTCTGCACATACACATAATATTATTATGAAATTTGATGGAGACATTTATTATCATGATCCTAATGATCCTGATGAATCTGTCGGTTTTAAATCAGAGAAGATTTTCTCGGGTAATACTGCGGAATTTCAGAATGTTTCGTTAACAGAAAAGGAATGCAGATTTTTAGTAATGCTTCACAAATATATGAAATGTAAGATCTTTTCTGAAAAAGATGAATGTAAAGCTATCAGGGTAAATGACGAAAAAGAATATACAGGCTCTGAAATTCCGAAACTAAAGGCGGGGGATAAGATCGTCATTGATCTGAATGATGGGTATAAGGCTGAATGTATTCAGTTTAAGTATCAGTCAGAGGAACCAATAAGTGGCGGCACAAGATATACATTCATTGTACCTGAAATAAGTGATGATATACAGATATACACTTTGAAAAATTCAGATAAGATATATGAATATATTGGTATTCCTTTTGAGCATGCACAAATGACAGCTCAGGTTGTTAGTACAGGATACGCTTTAAAGAGTAATGAAAATATCCCCGGTTCTACTGAGGTAAGAATAACTATAAAGCCGGATCAGGGATATGTTCTTAAGAATGGAATTTTTAATTCAAATGTGGATAAAGAGACAAATACATATAGTAAGGAAATGAAATACTCTGATTATCTGAAAATCAGAAATCAGCTTATCAAAGATATAACAATCACAGAAGAATAAGGATATGGTGGTAAACGAATGAAAATGCAGATACTTAAATTTTTTAAAAATAAACCATGGATCTTATTTTGGATATTGGCTATTGTAATGGCAGCAGTGATCTTAACAGTTATTTATCCGGCTTATAATAAAGCTGAACAACTTGGTATAGAAGGTGGATCTTTATTAGGTAAAGCGGCCGGTAACTGTATTGGTTCTGTTGAAGGCATAGCTGTTGGAGTGGGTGCAGGTGCTGAAGCAGGAGAACAGGAAGGTCTTTCGGCAAAGGATACGGAAGTAAAAATAATTGGAAGAGTCAGAGAATTGGGCAATCTTGAAGTACTTAATGTGAGCATGAAGCGTAATGTAATAAATAAGGCGGACGGAGGGAAAACCTGTGTATTGTGGTCAGCAAAATGTGAGGCTTCATATGCTGTTGACCTTACAAAAGCCGAGATAAGTAATGATATTGTTATTATTCCGTACCCGGAGCTTTCTATCAGCTTTGATTCTCCTGAAAAAATTGCACAATATCAGAAAAGAAAAAATACCGGAAGCAGTATAAACGGATCGACAGAATATATAAATTCCGAAAAAAAGATACGAGATAAGATACAAGAGGAACTGAAAAATAATTCTGATTTATCACAAAAAGCTCAGGATGCTGCTATAAATCAGGTTGATATTCTTATAAAAAAAATAAGTGTAAATGATAAGCAGAGAATTGTAAAATTCGGGGAGGCATCAAATAATGAAGGAGAATAATCAAACTGAAAAAAAGAATAATAATATCTTATGGACAATATTACCTATATTGGCTTGTATTATTTTAGGTGTAATTATTTATCGTATGCTTTCGCAAAGTATAAGTGTATGCAGTGATGCTGCAGGCCCTTCCTTTGAATCATCATATGATCAAACAAAAGAGGATGTATATAATAATTTCTATAATATGGCATACCAAAGTGCTGAACAGGAAAATCACGTTTCCAACAGAGTAGAGATCACTATTGAGCAGATCAAAGAGATCTCCAAACTTGAAGTTTATGAGGCTTATGATACGGAATATGTTATCCATAAGTATGAAGAATATCAATATGAATCGTGGTATGAGTTTAATGGGATCTGTACATACTACATTGATCTTGAAAAGAGCGAATTTATCATAGATCAGCAGAGAAGTGCGGTAACAGTCAGAATTCCCGAGCCTGAACAGAAGTATGATATAGATACTCCCAAGAGGCTTTTATTTGAGGATGATACTGTTAAAATAGGGTCGGTGAGTCTTAATGACGGTTCTACGCTGACCGGTATCAATGATGCTAATAATTCAGAAGTTGAAGGAAGGGAAAAGATCGAAGATTATTTTATAAATAATGATAAGCTTACTAACAATGCAAAAGATGCCGCCAAAAAATTACTTACGAGTTTGATCAAAAAGGTCAACAGCGATGTTGATGATTTGAATATTACGATAGAGTTTTTGGAATGAAATGTTATATATTATCAATTTTTAAACATTCGCCCGACATAAGAAAAAGCAGACGTATCCCTGTCCGCTATGCGGCATGAATATTCATGTACGGGTATAATATTGGTTTTGGCGACACATGATAGGTACAATATAAACATATGATAAACACAAGATAAAAGGGCATATTCGTTTGAATAGCCCTTTTATTGACCCTATGAAAAAAAGTCTGTAAAAATCGAAAGAACTGTGGTAAAATAGAAATAACACAGGAGGACGAAATTTTATGGGAAGAAGAAAACGAGAGCCAATGAGCGAGGGCAAGAGGAACATCATAACAGGACTGCTGCAGGAGTATGATATCAAGACAGCGAAGGATATTGAGGATGCTCTCAAGGATCTGCTGGGCGGAACGATACAGGAAATGCTTGAGGCAGAGATGGACGAGCACCTGGGATACAGTTCATATGAACGCTCCGACAACACCGATTACCGCAACGGAAAGAAAACCAAGAAAATACGTGGAAATTTTGGTGAAACCGAGATAGAAGTCCCGCAGGATCGTGACGGAAGCTTTGAGCCGAAGGTCGTACAGAAGCGTCAGAAGGACATTTCAGGCATTGAACAGAAGATAATCTCACGGTATGCAAAAGGTATGACGACCCGTCAGATAAGCGAAACTATTGAGGATATTTACGGCTTTGAAGTAAGTGACGGAATAGTGTCGGATATTACCGACAGGCTGCTCCCGCAGATAGAAGAGTGGCAGAATCGCCCTCTTGATGAAGTATATCCTGTCGTGTTCATAGATGCGGTTCATTTTTCTGTCCGTGACAATGGTCAGATAAAAAAGCTTGCGGCTTATGTTATCCTTGCAGTAAGTCTTACAGGTCATAAGGAAGTATTATCGATACATATCGGTGAAAATGAGAGCGCAAAATATTGGCTGGGAGTGCTGAATGAACTGAAAAATCGTGGAGTAAAGGATATTCTTGTGATATGTGCCGACGGGCTTTCCGAAATGAAAGAAGCAGTAGCAACTGCATATCCGCAGACAGAATTACAGCGCTGTATTGTTCATCAGGTGAGAAATACACTGAAATATGTTGGAGAAAAAACAAGAAGGAATTTGCAAATGACCTTAAGACCATATATCAGGCACCGTCCGAAAAAGCAGCATTGGAGCAGCTTGAGCGGGTCACTGATACACTACCAATGCCATTGAAAGCCTTAACAGCGGCTATCGCCGTCTGAACAAGCAGAGGAGCGTATTTCCGAGCGATACAGCACTTTTAAAGGCTTTGTATCTGGCAACAACGGAGATATCCAAAAAATGGGCGATGTCGCTTCGGGACTGGGGCAAAGTGCTCGGTGAGCTTGAGATAATGTATCCGGATAGGCTGAACTGATGCCACCGCAAAATATCCTGATGCAACGGAGCGCAACGCAGTGAAATCAGGATATTTTGCATCGGGAGCTTGACAAACGGCAGTATTCAATTTATACTGAAAAAGGAAAAAGAGCGACCGATCAGCCGCTCTTACCACAAAGTCATTTTTCTGCAGTTGATTGTTTTTACAGAGTTTTTTTCGCAGAGCCTGCAGAAATGTTAGTTTCATTTTCGCCTGCTACATAATCTCTTTACCGTTAACACATATCCTGCAATTTCTACTTTTAAATTGTTGAATAATATAATCTAAAATTTCACTTCTATATTCACAACTTTGATTGATCAATGAGTATAATTTTTCCCCATCATATGTAAAAATTACATTTCCTGCCTTAATCTTTTTATTATTTTTAGGGTCACCGAATATTGTTAAAACTTTATTTCCATAAGTAAGCCATTTTTTATTTTTAAAAATATATTCTTTTTCAAAATTACATTCTATTAAACCTAATCTTTCTAAGTCTTTTAACTTGCTTGGAGTTATATCAGAATCAGTATGTCTGATAAATATTAGAAGATGGACATTATCCTTTTTAAATTCTCTTAATACAAACCGAGAAATGTTACTAAAAAAGAGTGCCTGATCATAACGCATAATTGACATAGTGTGGAGCAAAGAAGGATTTATTGTACCAGGATTATTGGCTTCTTCAGACAACAGCTTTGCCCAAATAAGTTGCATATCATCATTGCAAACCAACTTAGCTTTATCAAAAAAAAATTCAAGCCAATCTTCACTGATATTTTCAGGCTTAGCAGTATTTTCTATGAATTCTTTAGCTTTATTGGCAATACTCTTACATCTTTTTTGTTGCTTAATATATTTTTTGTATCCGCAAAGAAAATCCACAACATCCGGATTAATTTTCTTGCCGTCAATGGCATTTTCAATTATTTGCTTGTGCCCCTCAGCTATTGCCAAATCCAGAGGACTTGGCTGAAAGAATTTTTGAATTACATCAGAAAAGTTTTTTACGGACTCACCTGTGTTTTTTAAAATAGAAATTTCATTGTTATCCATATTTATGTTCCTTTCTTTTGTAATTTTATTAGTCTGATGTCATCAATTATCCCCAAAGCTATTTTGATAGAATTTTTATACAGATATGATATAGTTTAGTAAGATGTCCGGATCTGTTATGAGTAGTGGACAGAATTTTGATTTCTGATCCGATATAATCATTATTCACACTCTCATCAACAGAAATTATCGGATATGGAAACTCATATTCTTTTATAAAGTTACAGTATTTTTCGCAAAATGAAGCAAAATTTCTTAATTCTGCATATACCAAGCAAACATTAAAATTGTTTCCTGTTGTATCATAAGTATATATTTTATTTAAGTGTGCTGCAAGATAATCTTTGTTCATAGAACTGAGGTTAAGTGCTTCTATGATTGTAAAAGGGACCTTATCTTTCTCGACAAATATATCTACTTCACCCGATGAAATTCCAGAAGAGGACAGTCCCCTTCTTGTCTGATCCTTTATCACATAATCGTATTGTTCAAGCATATCACGGATATAATCATTACGCTCATCTTCCGAAGCCTTGATGTATTTAGCATTACTTTGCAGCTTTATACAGATACTATAAAGTCGATTGATGAATTCAGTAATAGCAGGATCATTTATCTTATCGTCCAGTAAGGCTGTTCCTTCTTTTATGCCAAATACTTTTATGACATATATATTTTTACCATGTATGTTCAGTGAGATAACCTCGGTTTGTGGTTTCACAGTAAGTTGATCAATCGCTTTATTAACAGCTTCTTGAATATACATGCCATTGGCAATTCCATTGACAGTATATCTGTTTTCTGACAGAGATACACCAATCATAATATAGCCATAGTCGCCTGCAATATTAGCAATACGTTTAATGTCAGGTGCGATTTTAGTAGGAAGAAATTCAAAAGTATGGCATATCACATTATCAGCAACACTACCATTCAATATCTTTTCCACTTCATTTTTATCAATCATTTTACTTAATTCTCCGTAAAGGGATACGATTTACACCGGTCAGTCGAATAATTTTTCCAAAAGTGAGCTGCTCTGGTGTAGATCTCCCATCTTCTATCCATAATTCAAAGTCTTTCGTGTAATCTAATGTCTGAATCTCTGCATCATAATAAAGGATCACTTCATCATAGTCTGACGGCCTTGCAATAATGTAGATTTCTCTTCCATCCTTTTTTGCTGTAAAAATAGTTTTATGAATAGCAACAGAATCATTAAGATCATAGCCTTGCAGTGAACTAAGATGATTTTTTATATTTGTAAGTGTACGCTGTAATATCTGTTGGACAAATATAAATTTTTCAATACTGCTATTGATATAATGCAAAAAATTATCATCAAGTATTTTACTGTCAATAAGTCTTTGAAACTCCTCTTTTGAACTTATTCCATATTGACAGAGTAATTCTTCTGTTATAGTTCTCGGTAATTGAGATTCATTCTCTTTCTGAGTTAAAATGACTTCTAGCTGCTTAATATCAGTAATACCAAATTTACTTAATATATCATCAAGTTCATTGGCTTTGGATATGCTTTCAGATATTTCATCGTCATTATAAAACCAGTAAAGGTGATTCAGTAATTCTTCAAAATGTTGCTTTATCACAGGATCATCTTTTTGATTTCTGAGCCACATATAGGTTTTGTTAAACGATTCTTTCTCATCGGAAGAAACTCTAATATTGTTCATGTGCTCACGAATATAACTTGTTATGATTGTTGATACATCTTTATATCCTTTTTTCCTTGGAATTATTCCCGAAACATTTATTTTGACAGAAGCCAGTTCTTCCCTGAGATCAGTACCGGATATACGGCATACATCTTTTACAAATTCAGGAATTGAATCTGCTTCATAGTATAGATACGATGCAGATTTAAATGAATCGTTTTGATTTGGAATAATAGCATATTGCTCAAGCCATTCTAAGTGATTTATTGACCTCAGATATTCGACAAACTCTGACAACCACATTTCAGATGTGCTAATTAAATCAAAACTATACCTTTCACAAAAATTACGGCAAAAATTACATTGAGCAATATCGTCACATATCTTTTTACACCAGTATTCAAGTGCATTAGTTAATAAGCGATCGTCATAATTTAAAGCGTCGTTTATAATGATAATTGGATCATCAGTAAAGAGTGAATTATATAAATCTATAAATGACAGTTGTTTTTTTACTGCGTTCTTACATATACCTATGATATGCTTATAGAATTGCTCCGAATTAACACCATATTTCTGTGCATGGACAAACATTCGATCAGCTGCATCGTTAAAATACATAACGGTTGAATGTTCAAATGGAATACGTATATCTAAAAGTTCGGATTTTAAATCAATTGATATTAACTCTGCTGCTTCTTTGAATGCGTTATCTATTCCACCATCAACTTTTAGATCATTGAGGCAACAAAACTTACCGTTTTGATTAGGAAAGATCCTATTTGCACGCATAGTTACTTCTATATTATCAGAACATTTCTTATATATGAGATCGTATAGTTCTTTTAACCAGTTAATTGCGTCAGGCACCTTTTTCGACAAATTTTCAAGAGAACCTATTTCTTCAACTTCAGATATCAGTTCAATAACTCCATAGTTCCTGCACTCATCCCATAAGGAATTATACCAATTATCAATATCATTAAAACAAACGTGTTTATGGGGGAATAATTGACTTGATAAACCCCATACAGCATTTCTTATTTCTTTTGTATCATCACTTGAAAGAAAAATATTTTGCTCTGATCCCATCGTATCCTGAAGCGTTTGCTTTGACCCGTCAGCCATAACAAACATTTGAAACTTAGATATTTTGTCTTTCAATAATGATATTATTGCTTCTTCGTACCATTGCACATCAATCCAGTCTTTGCTTGAAATAGCCGGTAAACAAACTGCATTATGTATATCCTTATAATCATTTTCAATAAAATAATCTATCAATGAAGCATATAATGAACATGCTTTTTTTAATATAGATTTATTCTGCGCTGATTCATTACCATAGAGAATTATTCCATTCCTTGGTTCATTCGGATCGAAACTTTTGCTATTTATTACAACAGGGAATGAAAAATCGTGAGTTCCCAATAATGGAAAATCACAAAATAGCTTTGGCAGATTTTCATTATAAGGCGCAACATAGTTTGTATCTTCTTGACGTATGATTTCTGCTGCCAGCATAAGTGTTTCATCTTTAATGAAAAGAATATTGATTGGTGTAGCATCATTATTTTTGCGTATGCGGCTTACAAACACATTTTCACTTCTTGTAACGCCATGTTGTGTGCGAGCGTATTCGGAAATGATTCCGTTCTTATTTATAGTTATTTTGTTCAGCTCAGATACAAAAGCAAATACATATGGAGCAGTAATCAAAAAGTTATCCAAACCGTTTTGTGCAGCCTGAATACCATTGTCATCAAGTGCATAACAAAACGTAGTATTCATCTCATTACCTGTTATGGCATAAGATATATTATTTGTATTGTTTTCAAGCTGTTCACAACTGTTTTTGATCGATGCTTTTAATTCATTTATATCATCTCCCGATCTATCAAGTGTGACTTCAAATTGAGCAATGCCTGTATCATCCTCATCATCTATCAATCCGGATATGGTAACTAAGGGTGATAATAAGTTTGTTGTTAAAAAACCTGTTCCAAACTTTCCCGTACTTTTAGAATTACTGGTGCGTTCCTTAGTGGATACTTGCTCGATAAGGTAAACTATATTTTTTGTAGAAAAAAGTTTACCGTTATGCTTGAATTCAACAATTCTTCTTGCAGAATTAAAGTTAATTTCAATGTCAATTTTCCCTGATGAATTAGGACAGTCCTTTGCATTCTGGATCAACTCCCATATCCAACGATATGATGATATAACGACATCCTTAGACCTTAATTCAGTCAGCTTATCTCTGATCTTTGTTGCAGCTTGAGTTTCCTGAGCACCATTCCTTAAATCTCTGATTTTATCCTTATAGGTA
>ENA-ORMS01001658-ORMS01001658.1-human-gut-metagenome-genome-assembly--contig:-NODE-1658-length-17467-cov-3.927062_pt1 | contig 17467 bp, 17 predicted proteins | sample MGYA00242104_ERZ508997 | MGnify/ENA primary metagenome ERZ508997 (study PRJEB26280, sample SAMEA2338704) | human gut metagenome | biome: human gut; feature: human-associated habitat; material: faeces... | reverse complement strand
GAGCGTCCCAAAACAAGCCTTTAGGGCTTGTGTGCTCTTGTCAACTGATGGTATAGAAGGCGAATAAGCGACATAAAATACGCCGCGTATTTTTCGTGGCCTTTTTAAAGAATAATTTAAGGAATAAAACTGATATTATGATGAGAGTGCTTGCCCTTGACATAGGGGATAAACGCATAGGAGTGGCGGTGAGCGATCCGCTGGGCATTACCGCCCAGGGCCTTGAGACCTACACCCGGACGGGCGACCTGGATAAGGACACTGACTACCTAATAGCGCTGGCCAACAAATACAAGCCGGTGCGGCTGCTTTTCGGTATGCCCCGCAATATGGACGGAAGTTACGGCTTTGCAAGCGAAAAGGTTAAGGAATTTGCTGCAACTATGTGCGAAAAGTGGGACGGAGAGCATACCTTCTACGACGAGCGGCTCACTACCGTTCAGGCGGAAAGGGTGCTGTACGAGGCCGAGATGGATTGGCGCAAGCGACGTAAGGTGATAGACAAGCTGGCGGCTGTGGTAACTCTGGAAGGCTACCTTGCTACTAACCCAAAGCTTTGACAGGGAGATGAAAAGATGAAAGACAGGAATATAATAGATCAGATAGGCGAAGACGTAGTGCTGCTGGATGAGGACGGAAAGGAGAACACCTTCGAACACATACTTACCTTTATGTATGAGGGTAAGAAATATGTAGCGCTTTCTCCCATTGCGGATGAGGAAAGCGCCATGGACGACGATGAGGCGGAGGTGGTGCTGTTCCAGATAACCAGCGAAAACGGAGAGGATACCTACGTCAGCATAGACAACGAGGTGCTGCTGGACGAAGTATTCGCCGAGTTTCTCGACCTCATGGACGAGATAAACGAGGAAGAGGAAAAGGAATAGGCCGATTTATAAAAAAGCCGCAAAGCCGCGGTTTTTTTATTTTTATTGTTGCATATAAAGCGGACTTCATGGTATACTCATGCTCGTATGGATATGCGAATGGAACGCATATATCACACACCCGGATGGACCGGCGGTTCGTGCCTGTGACATGGGTTGCCCGCATGGGAAGAAGTCCGGGGAGGAATAAATAACGAGGAGGATCATAAAATGTCAGTTATTTCCATGAAGCAGCTTCTTGAAGCAGGCGTACACTTTGGTCATCAGACTCGCCGCTGGAACCCCAAGATGAAGGAATACATCTTCACCGAGCGCAACGGCATCTACATCATCGACCTTCAGAAGACCGTTAAGAAGGCTGAGGAAGCCTATAATTTCGTCCGCAGCGTTGCTGAGGCGGGCGACAGCATTCTGTTTGTCGGAACCAAGAAGCAGGCTCAGGAATCCATTGAGCAGGAAGCTAAGCGCTGCGAGATGTTCTATGTAAACCAGCGCTGGCTGGGCGGCATGCTCACCAACTTCAAGACTATCCAGACCCGTATAGCAAAGCTCCGCAAGATCGAGAAGATGGAAGCGGACGGCGACTTTGCGTATCTCCCCAAGAAGGAAGTCATCAAGCTCAAGGCCGAGCAGGAAAAGCTGGAAAAGAACCTTTCCGGCATAAAGGATATGAAGAAGCTCCCAGGCGCCATGTTCGTAGTTGACCCGCGCAAGGAGCACATCGCCGTCATGGAAGCCCGCGCTCTGGGTATCCCCGTAGTGGCTATCGTTGATACCAACTGCGACCCCGATGAGGTGGATTACGCTATCCCCGGCAACGACGACGCTATCCGCGCGGTCAAACTCATCGCCTCCAAGATGGCTGACGCCGTACTGGAAGGCCGTCAGGGTGAGCAGATGATAGACACAGCAGCCGAAGAAGAGGCCGCTGGTGACGATTTTTAATCTTAAACGATACTTTTAACAGGAGGTCAAGCATATATGTTTACCGCTAAAGACGTAATGGCTCTGCGCGAAATGAGCGGCGCCGGCATGATGGATTGCAAGAAGGCCCTCACCGCCTGCGAAGGCGATATGGACAAGGCAATGGATTATCTTCGCGAGAAGAGCCTTGCTGCTTCCGCAAAGAAGGCTGCCCGTATAGCTGCCGAGGGTATTGTAAGCAGCTATGTTACCGATGACCACAAGGTCGGCGCTATCGTAGAGGTCAACTGCGAGACCGACTTCGTCGCCAAGACCGACGACTTCAAGGCTCTGGTAAACAGCGTTGCCAAGCTGGTAGTTGAAAAGAACCCCGCCGATGTAGACGAGCTGATGGCTCTGGACTGCGGCGACGGCACCGTTGCCGAAATGGTCAACCGCGCAGTTGCCAAGATAGGCGAAAAGATAACCATTCGCCGCTTTGCCCGCATGGAGGGTCAGCTGGTGGATACCTATATCCATCTGGGCGGCAAGATCGGCGTTATCGTAGCCGCCAAGACAGCGGATGCCGAGAAGGCCAGGCCCGCCGTACATGATGTAGCGATGCACATCGCCGCCGCGAAGCCCGGCGTGCTCCATCGCGACGAGGTGGATCCTGCCGATCTGGACAAGGAGCGCGAGATACTGCGCGCCCAGGCTCTGAACGACCCCAAGCCCAAGCCCGCAAACATCATCGAGAAGATGGTGGAAGGCCGTATCGCCAAGTACTACAAGGAAGTTTGCCTGCTTGAGCAGCCCTTCGTAAAGAATCCCGATCAGAGCATCGAGCAGATGCTCAAGGAGCACGGTGATGTGGAGCTGGTAGCCTTTGTCCGCTTTGAGATGGGTGAAGGTCTCCAGAAGCGCCAGGATAACTTCGCTGAGGAAGTTATGGGCCAGATGAAGAAGTAAAACCTGCTTTTAAAAGGAACACCCTTTCCGGTGTTCCTTTTTTGTTATATAATGTATCTGGTGAAAATCGGTTCTGACCGTAATAATAGTTTTAAGGAGCAGAAAAATGCTGAAATACAAGAGAATATCACTTAAGCTTTCCGGCGAAGCCATGGGCGGCGCACAGGCTGTGGATTTTGACAAGGCGGAGGCTATAGCGAGACAGGTGGCGCGGCTTCACGAGCTTGGAGCAGAGATAGGCATAACCATCGGCGGCGGCAATATATGGCGTGGCCGCAGCTCCGGCGATATGGACCGCAACAGGGCGGATCAAATGGGTATGCTGGCGACTGTCATAAACTCTCTTGCCGTGCAGGATTGCCTGCTGAAGCTGGGGATCCCTGCCGTGGTGATGTCCTCCATAGATATGCCGAGGATAGCGGATAGCTATTCCTCCCGGGCTGCACATGCCGCCCTTGATGCAGGTAAGGTAGTCATATTTGCAGGCGGCAGCGGTCTGCCCTTCTTCTCTACCGATACCGCAGCTGCCCTCAAGGCCGCCGAGATAGGCGCGGACGCAATGCTCCTTGCAAAGAACGTGGACGCAATCTATTCTGACGACCCCAAAAAGAACCCGAACGCCGTAAGGTATTCGCACCTCACCTACGACGAGGTCATCGAACGTGAACTAAAGGCTACAGACCTTACTGCCATAACCCTCTGCAAGGAGCAGAACATACCTATACTTGCCTTCGCCATGGCGGACCCGGACAACGTGGTAAAAGCCGTTCAGGGCGAGAGCATAGGTACGCTGATAGACAACGTGAAGTAAGGTATAAAGCGGGCGATACTGTGAACAATCTCTAATTGGGGATTGTGCGAAACAGGCATTTCCTGTAAAATATAGCTGAGCTTTTTATAAGATAAACTTTCAGGAGGTTCAAATATGGACGCTGTCGCAACCGCAAAAGAAAAAATGACCAAAACCGTAGCCGCTTTGGAGCGTGACCTCGGAACCCTCAAGGCCGGGCGTGCGAACCCCCAGGCCCTTGACCGCATAATGGTTGACTATTACGGCTCTCAGGTGCCGATAAACCAGCTGGGCAATATATCCTCCCCCGAAGCGAGGCTGCTGGTCATCTCCCCCTATGACGCCACTATGATAAAGGAAATAGAGAAGGCTATACAGAAGTCCGACCTGGGCATTAACCCCAGCAACGACGGCCGCCTCATACGTCTCGTATTCCCCGAGCTCACCGAGGAGCGCCGAAAGGAGCTTGTAAAGCTGGTGCGCAAGAAGGGCGAGGAGTCTAAGGTAGCTATACGTTCTATCCGCCGCGACGCCATCGATACCATTAAGAAGGCCAAGAAGGACGGCGATATAACTGAGGACGACCAGAAGCGCCAGGAAGAGCAGGCCCAGAAGGCTACCGATGAGTTCATAAAGAACATTGACAAGGTCATTGCTGATAAGGAAAAGGAGATAATGACGGTTTGATATCCGTACTTGGATACGAGCTTGGAAGGGCGAAAGAGCTGCTGGAAGCCGAAGGATATAGCGTGAGGTGCGTAGAGACCCGCAGCCGCAAGGGACTTAACGGCAACGAAAAACGGGTGATAAGGCAGCGTACTGATGGCAATGCGGTCGAGCTCATATGGGCCCTGTTCAAAACAGACTGCGAATATGGGGGATAGCGGTTAGTTCCGCATCCCCTTTTGTATCGGAGGATATTTTTACACAATGGCAAAGATACAGCCTCAAAGCGTAGGCTTGGCGCCGGAACTGCCACGGCATATAGGCATAATAATGGACGGCAACGGCCGTTACGCCACGCGGCGGGGCCTGCCGAGAAAGCTTGGCCACCGGGCAGGAATGGAACGGCTGCGGGGGCTTATACGTTTTTCATCGGATATAGGTATTGAGGTGCTGTCGCTGTACGCCTTTTCCACCGAAAACTGGAAGCGGCCCAAGGAAGAGATAGGGGCGCTGTTCGATCTTTTTCTGGAATACTTTATAAGCGAACTGGACGACCTGGATAAAAACAACGTCTGCATACGCATAATGGGCGACATGTCCGCATTTCCGGAAAAAATGGGCCAGGAGACGGACGAGGCCATGTACAAAACCAGAAACAATACCGGCCTGAAGCTCAATATTGCATTGAACTACGGCAGCAGGGCAGAGGTGGTACGCGCCTGCAATACCCTTATTGAGCGCGGAAAGCCCGTAGACGAAGCTGATCTTATGAACGCCCTGTATACCGCAGGGCTGCCGGATCTTGACCTGATAATCCGTACGGCGGGAGAGCAGCGGTTATCCAACTTCATGCTGCTTCAGGCGGCATACGCTGAGCTGGTGTTCACGGACGTGACATTTCCCGAGCTTACGGACGAAAAATATGCGGACTGCATAAGGGAATACCAACGGCGCACCAGAAGGTTCGGCGCGGTGACGGAATAAATCATCAAAAGGAGAAGCGGCGTAATGGATAGCGGCAGGAAAACCAGAGTAATAGTAGGTGCGTTGCTGGGATTGCTCTTCGTGGGCATAGTAGCCCTCGGCAGCGTGTTCCGCACCGTGGTATTTACCGTGGCGGCGGTGATAGCGGTATATGAGATGTCCAACATGATCTATAAAAAGACGGAAAAGAATATATTCGCGGCGCCCGCATACATCTTTGCGGCGCTGTGCTTCCCCGTAGCCTCATTTCCGGCGGCCCTGGCGGCGAGGATGAGCGCCGCTACCGCCATAATGCTCCTCGGGGCGCTGTGCCTGATGCTCATCGCGGCGGAGAGGGTATTCAATAAGCTGCGCACCACGGAGGAGAGCATATACTCCGCGTTCATGCTCATATACCCCATGTCGCTGTTCGGGATGCTGGCGCTGATAATGCCCGCCGACGGGCTCGTATCGCCCAAAAACGTGGGTCTGCTGCTGGTATTCATATGCCCGCTCATGGGCGACATGCTGGCCTATTACATAGGCTCCTCCATGGGCAAGCGAAAGCTTTGCCCCGAGATAAGTCCTCATAAGACGGTTGAGGGAAGCTATGGAAGCTTTCTTGGCGGTCTGCTGGGCGGCTTCGCGTGCTTCCTGCTGCAATTCATATGGGGGCTGCGCCTGCCCATACTTCCCATGCTGCTCGTAGGTATTATCTGCGGCGGGGTAGGGCAGATAGGCGACCTGTTTGCGTCCGTCATAAAACGCTGGGCAGGGGCAAAGGATTACGGCAATATATTTCCCGGCCATGGCGGGGTGATAGACAGGTTGGACAGTGTGCTCATGTGCGCACCGGTGGTGCTGTGTTACGTATGGCTCAGTATGCTGGGCTAAAGGAATGCAATAGATAATGAAGAATATAGCTGTTTTGGGCTGCACAGGCTCCATAGGCAGGCAGACCCTTGACGTTATCAGGGCTAATCCGGATAAATTCCGGGCGGCCGTGCTTTGCGCGGGCAGAGATGCAGACGCCATGCTTAAAGCGGCGGAGGAATTCCGTCCGGATTATATTGCCATGGCGGACGAGGCTGCGGCGGATAAGCTCAGGCAAAGCGGAATAAAGGCAAAAATAGCCGGCGGTGAACAGGCGGTGCTGGAAGCGGCGGCCTATGAGGGCGCCGATATAATAGTAAACGGCATAAGCGGCTTTTCAGGAATGAAGCCGCTGCTTGCAGCGCTGGAAGCGGGCAAAACCGTTGCCCTTGCAAACAAAGAAAGCATCGTCTGTGCCCACGACCTGGTAAATGCCGCGCTGAAAAAGGGCGGTGCCATAATACCGGTGGACAGCGAACAGAGCGCCATATTCCAGTGCATGGCGGCGGGAAACCACGGCGAGATACAAAGGCTCATACTTACGGCCTCCGGCGGTCCCTTCAGGGAATATACAAAGGAACAGCTCAAGGCCGTTACGCCGGAGCAAGCGGGGAATCACCCCACATGGAGAATGGGGCAAAAGATTACCATAGATTCCGCCTCCTTTTTCAACAAGGGCCTCGAGATAATGGAGGCGAGCTATCTTTTCGGCATACCCGGGGAAAGGATAAGCGTATTGGTACACCCGGAGTCCATAGTGCATTCCATGGTGGAATACACGGACGGATGCAATATGGCACAATTATCCAGGCCCGATATGCGGCTTGCAATACAATATGCGCTGACATACCCGGAGAGGACTCCAGGCGAGTTTGGAAGGCTTCGCCTTGAGGACATGGGCAAAATAAGCTTTTATGCGCCTGATACCGATAAGTTCCCGGCAATACCCATGGCGTATGAGGCGCTGCGCGAAGGAAGAAACCTGCCCATAGTGTATAATGGCGCAAACGAGGCGGCGGTGGATATGTTCATACGGGGCAAGATACGCTTTGACGAGATAGCCGACGTGGTCGGATACGCCATGAGCAGGGCGGATAGGGGGAATATACTCTCCCTTGAGGACATAATAAAAACAGACAGGCAGGCGAGAAGGCTTGCATTTGAGAAAGGAAACGCATAAATGACGCTGTTGTCAATTGTTGGCGCGCTGCTGGTGCTTACGGTGCTGGTATTCGTACACGAACTTGGGCATTTTTACGCGGGCAAAAAGCTTGGCTTCAGAATAGACGAGTTCGCCATAGGAATGGGCCCTGTGGTGTGCAGCAAGGAGAAAAACGGTACCCGCTTCGCGATCCGGGCGCTGCCCATAGGCGGCCTATGTGCCTTCCACGGTGAGGATGAAGGTGTCTCCGATCCCGAGTGCTTCAATGCGCAGCCGGTATGGAAGCGCATGATAGTGGTGCTGGCCGGCCCGTTTATGAATATACTTCTGGCAGTGGTGCTGGCCGTGATCATACTTATGACCTACGGCGAGTATATGCCGATGATAAACGACTTTACCGCAGAGAACACCCCGGCGGAGGCCGCGGGCATACAGGTAGGCGATATCATAACCGAGATAGACGGCAAAAGCATAACCTACTATGCGGAATGCACGGATTACATACAGCAGGCTGATCCTGCGAGAATAGAGGTTACCGTACGACGTGACGGCATGGACGTGACTCTTACTGCCCACGACATATACGACCCCGAAAGCGGCAGCAACAGGCTGGGCATATACATCTCCCCCGAAAGGCTGCGCTACGGCCTGCTTGAGGCTGCGACAAATTCGGTACGTTACACCTGCTATATTGTAAAAGAGATGTTCAAGGTGCTGGGCGGCCTGTTCACAGGAAGCGTTACCTCGGACGACGTCGCCGGGCCGGTGGGAACCATAAGCATAATAGGTCAGGCGGTGAGGGCCGGCTTTGAGGTGGTGCTGCGTCTCGGAGTGCTTATCAGCATCAACCTTGGCATAATGAACATACTGCCAATTCCGGCGCTGGACGGCGGAAGGTTTTTGTTCATGGTGATAGAGGCGGTTCGCGGCAAGCCCATACCTCCCGAGAAGGAGGGAATGATACATATGGCGGGGCTGGTGCTGCTCTTCAGCCTTATGATACTGCTTACGGTAATGGACGTAAGAAAGCTGTTTTAGCCGCATAGCGGCAGACCGATTTGTGGGGGAAGGATGAAAAAAACAAGAAAAGTTATGGCAGGGGCGGTGCAGATAGGCGGCGACGCCCCCGTCACCATACAGTCTATGACCAATACAGACACGGCGGACGCAATAGCCACCGCCGATCAGATATTGGCCCTTGAGGAGGCGGGCTGCGAGATAGTCCGCTCTTCCGTGTACAATGAAGCATGTGCAAAGGCAATACCCGAGATAAAGAGCAGGATACACATACCACTCGTCGCGGATATACATTTTGATTGGAGGCTCGCCATAGCCGCCATGGAAAACGGCGTGGACAAGCTGCGCTTCAATCCCGGCAACATAGGCGGAGAGGAAAACGTAAAAAGACTGGTGGATTGCGCCAAGGCCCATCATGTTCCCATGCGCATAGGGGTAAACGGCGGCTCTGCGGAAAAGGAGCTTCTCCGAAAGTACGGAGGCCCAAAGCCGGAAGCGCTGGTTGAGAGCGCGCTGAAGCACGTCCGCATGCTGGAAAAACAGAGCTATTATGACATGGTCATATCTATTAAATCCTCCAACGTGCCGAATACAATTGAGGCTTACAGGCTTATGAGCAGGGAGTGCGATTACCCCCTGCATATAGGTGTTACGGAAGCTGGCGGCGGTGAAATGGCCCTTGTAAAGGCTGCGGCCGCCATGGGCGCCCTTCTTGTGGACGGCATAGGGGATACCATGCGCGTATCCATGACCGGCGACCCTGTACAGGAGGTTTACGCAGCGAATGAGATACTGAAGGCCATGGGCCTCAGAAAAGAAGGAGTGGAAATAGTCAGCTGCCCAACCTGCGGCAGAACCTGCACCGATCTTCTCAGCGCCGCCAACAGGGTGGAGCATGAGCTTTCCAGCCTGATACCCAAGGGAAAGTACCTTAAAGTTGCCGTGATGGGCTGTATTGTAAACGGCCCCGGAGAAATGGCAGACGCCGACTTCGGATATGTCGGCGGAGCTCCCGGTAAGATAAACCTCTATAAAAACAAAGTCTGCGTTGAAAAAAACATTCCACAAGAAAAGTCCATAGAAAGGTTAGTTGAGCTAATCAAAAAAGAAGGTCGTTGGACTGAACCAAACGGAAAGTAAGCTTCCGCAAATTTTAAAAATTTGCAAACGCAGGATTGGCGGAAAATCCCCTCCTTAAAATAAAGAAACGCGCTTGTTGGGCGCGTTTTTTTTATTTTTTTGAAGGCAAAAATCAGGCGTTTTTTTCAAATAAAATGTTGCCTAAGCGCTAAGCGTATATAATATTACTAATATGCCGCCAACAAAGTGGGGGACTCTCTTTTTTTTGCGGGTTGACGCGGAGTTGGCGGCTTGAAATATCGGCGCAAAAAAGGCAGAAAATACCGGAAAATTTTTACCGTAAAAACGGCCTTCCCCGCCCGAAAAACGAATTTAATAAAATAAATAAAAATGGCTGATACAAACAAACCTAACGACAATTACGACGCGTCAAAGATACAAAAGCTCGAAGGGCTCGAAGGCGTGAGAAAACGCCCCGACATGTATATCGGAGACACTAACGAAAGAGGGCTGCACCACTGCGTATTTGAAATTGTGGACAACTCGATAGACGAGGCCCTCGCCGGGTACTGCAATCTCATCAAAGTAAGCATTCACAACGACGGCTCATGCTCGGTGGAGGACAACGGCCGCGGCATACCGGTCGATATCCACCCCAAATATAAAATTCCCGCACTCGAGCTTGTAATGACAAACCTCCACGCAGGCGGAAAATTCGGCAAGGGCGCCTACCAAGTATCGGGCGGCCTGCACGGTGTCGGCGCAAAATGCGTAAATGCGGTGTCGGAATATTTTGAAGTCGAGGTCCGCAAGGGCGGGAAAATTTACAAAATGGAATTTTCCCGCGGCAAAACGACCATGCCCATGACCATCATCGGCAACACTAAAACAACCGGCACAAAAATCACCTTCATTCCCGACCCCCAGATATTCACTCTCACAAGGGAATTTAAGTACGAGATTCTTTCCAAGCGCCTAAGGGAGCTCGCATTCCTCAACCCGGGTATCACAATCGAACTCTCCGACGAACGCATAAACAAGCGCGAAAATTTCAACTTTAAAAACGGAATCTCGGAATACGTCCAATACCTCAACCGCGCAAAGGTGGTCGTAAACCCGAAAGTAATATACTTTTCGGGCGAAGCTCCCGCCGCGGAAGGTTCCGATTCCCTCATTAAAGTCGATATTGCCCTGCAATACAACGATTCCTACAACGAGCAGGTTTACGCCTACGCAAACTCAATCTTCAATGTCGAGGGTGGAACGCATCTGAGCGGATTCAGGACGGCTCTCACCCGCGTAATAAACAACTACGCGAAGGCTAACGGCCTCATAAAAGACAAAGATCCCGCGATATCTGGCGACGACTGCCGCGAGGGGCTCACCGCAGTAATTTCAGTAAAAGTGCCCGAGCCGCGCTTTGAGGGCCAAACAAAAACAAAACTTTCCAACGGGGAAGTTGACGGCATAGTCCAAAAAATCGTCGGCGAAAAATTAAAGTACTATTTTGAAACAAACCCCTCAATCGCAAAAAAAATAATAGACAAGTGCGTCATGGCAGCGCGCGCGACGCCGCCCGCAAAGCGCGCGAGACTGTCCGCAAGACCGTCCTCTCCGCAGGCGGCCTACCAGGAAAACTCGCAGACTGCTCGGAAAAAGACCCGTCTTTGTGTGAGCTTTACATTGTCGAGGGCGACTCCGCTGGCGGTTCCGCCAAGATGGGGCGCGACAGAAAATACCAGGCCATTTTGCCGATAAGGGGAAAGCTCTTAAACGTCGAGAAGGCGCGCCTCGACAAGGTTCTAAACAACAATGAAATCCGCACGATAATCACCGCTTGCGGAACCGGCATAGGCGAATCCGGCGAAGGCGCGTTTGACGTCACCAAGGCGCGCTACCACAAGGTTGTCATTATGACCGACGCCGATGTTGACGGCTCGCACATCAGGACGCTGCTTTTGACTTTCTTCTTCCGCCAAATGCGCGGGCTAATTGAAAACGGATACGTGTACATTGCCCAGCCTCCCCTTTATAGGATAAAGAGAAAAAAACGCGAGCAATACGTAATGAACGACGCCGAAATGAATAAAATACTTCTCACTCTCGGCTCGGAAGACGTCACCCTTACGCGCGTGCGCGACAATTTTGAGTTCCCGCCGCAAAAGGTTGACAAATTGGTTGAGATGCTCTCGCGCCTCGAAACGCTCGGGCACGGAATTACCCGCTATGCGTGCTCGCTTTCGACGTATCTCGACACGAACCGCGATGGCAAGCTTCCCAAGTACATTGCCCGCGTTAGAACCGGCAACAAGGAGGAGTTTAAGTACATATTCGACGAGGACGAACGCTCAAAATTCTTCGTGGAATACGGCAACTCCGAAGATATTTTTGAGGGCAACACAATCCGCGAAGTCGTGGACGAGCTTGGAAATAAAGTCCAACAGCGCATAAATGTGTACGAAATATACGAGGCGCACCAGATAGAAAAAATCCTCGCGGAATTCGCAAAAGTTGGGCTTGTAGTGCAGTCGTTCACACCCACCGAGGAGCCGCGCTACATCTTGACGGAAAACCTCGGCGCCGACAAAAAGAACGAGTACAAGCTGTACAGCATTCTCGAATTAGTCTCAAAGATACGCGAGCTCGGCAGAAGGGGGCTTAGCATACAGCGCTACAAAGGCCTTGGAGAAATGAACGCCAAACAGCTCTACGAAACAACTATGGACCCGAATAAGCGCTCATTCCTCAAAGTGTCGATTGACGACGCCGCCGAAGCCGACGCAACATTCTCGATGCTTATGGGCGAAGACGTTCCCATTCGCCGCGCCTTCATAGAAGACAACGCGCTCAACGCTTCGTACCTCGACATCTAACACCAAAATTTTTAAAAAATGTACACTGAAAACGAAACAATAATAAATACGAGCATTACCCAGATAATGCAAAGCGCGTACATCGACTACTCGATGTCGGTGATTATATCGCGCGCGCTGCCCGACGTGCGCGACGGCTTGAAGCCCGTGCAAAGAAGGGTTTTGTACGCAATGCTGCGCGAGGGCCTTTTGCACAACCGCCCGTTTGACAAATGCGCGGGCGTCGTAGGGGAAGTTTTGAAAAACTACCACCCGCACGGCGACTCCTCCGTCTACGACACGCTTACAAGGCTCGCGCAGGACTGGGTTATGCGCTATCCCCTCGTAATGCCGCAGGGCAACTTCGGCTCGATTGAGGGCGATAGCCCCGCCGCATACCGATACACGGAATGTAAGCTCGCAGAAATAGCGGAAGATTTGCTTGCGGATATAGACAGCGACACCGTCGATTTCATGCCCAACTACAAGGAAACGACGACCGAGCCCGTCGTCCTACCCTCCGCCCTTCCCACTCTGCTTATGAATGGCTCAACGGGCATAGCAGTCGGCATGACAACAAATATTCCGCCGCACAACCTCGCGGAGTTGATTGACGGAATCTGCATGCTAATCGACAATCCCTCTACTCCATTCGAGGAATTGCAAAAGGTCATAAAAGGCCCCGACTTCCCGACCGGCGGCGTAATAGTCGGCAGAAACGGCATCGACAGCTACATGAAAACCGGGCGCGGCATTGTAAAGATACGCGGTGTCGCAAACGTCGAGGAGTTGAAGAACGGCAAGGAGCAGATTGTCATTACGGAAATTCCCTACAACGTTAACAGAAACTCTCTGGTTGAAAACATTGCGCAGCTCGTCACGGACAAAGTCTTGACGGAGGTTAGCGACATCAGAAACGAGTCGGACGAAAATACGCGTGTGGTAGTCGAATTAAAGCGCGGGGAGTCGCCGAGAGTCGTGCTCAACAAGCTTTTTAAGCACACGCAGCTTGAAGCGTCGTTCGGCGTAATATTGCTCGCGCTCGACAAGCGCAAGCCGAAGTTGATGAATATGCGTGAAATGCTCGAATGCTACATCGAGCACCGCAGGGAAGTCGTTTACCGCCGCACTTGCTACCTATTGCGCAAGGCCGAAGACCGCGCCCACATACTCGAAGGCTACAAAATCGCCCTAAACAACCTCGACGATTTCATAAAAATCATAAGGGCGTCGAAGGACAGGGACGAAGCCAAGGGCGCACTAATGGCAAAATATCCGCTCTCCGAACGCCAAGCAAACGCAATACTCGACTTGCGACTCCACCAGCTGACAGGCCTCGAGCGCGAGAAAATCGAGAACGAATATCTGGAATTGATGAGGCTCATTGAAGAGTACAACTCCATTCTTAAAAACGAGAAAAAACTGCTTTCCGTAATAAAGAAAGAGCTTCTGCAAATGCGTGAAAAATATCCCTCCCCGCGCAAGACCCAGTTTATGGCCGCGGAAGGCGAATTCCGCATGGAAGACGTCATCGCAAACGAAGGCTGCATAATCTCCGTTTCCCACAACGGGTTTATAAAGCGCACGAGCGTAAGCGCATACCGCTCGCAGAAGCGCGGCGGCAAAGGCGTCATCGGCAGCGGGCAATACGACGAAGACTTCATCGAGCATATCTTTACGGCCTCCACGCACGACTACATAATGTTCTTTATGAATAACGGCCGCGTGTACGTCGAAAAAGTCTATGAGATTCCCGAAGGCACGCGCATATCAAAGGGGCGCTCTATAAAAAATGTACTCGCGCTCCAGCCAGACGAAAAAGTCGCCGCAATGATTTGCGTCAAAAACCTCGACGACCAGCACCACTCGCTCGTTATGGCGACTAAAAACGGCGTCGTGAAGAAGACGATTCTGTCCGAATACAAAAATTGCCGCAAGGGCGGAATAATAGGCATAACTCTTGACGAAGGCGACGACCTCATAGGAGTTGTCCTCGCGGAAAACGAAGCTAATATCATTCTTGTGACATACGCGGGAATGTCCATACGCTTCAACGAGACCGACCTCCGCGCGCAGGGCCGCGCAACACGCGGTGTAAAGGGTGTCACCCTCAAAAAGAAAAACGACTGCGTCAAGGCGATTGTCGTTGTAGATCCCAACTCCACGCTGCTCATAGCAGGTGAGATGGGCCAAGGCAAAAGAACTTCGTACGACGAATACCGCCTGCAAAACCGCGGAGGCTCGGGAGTCATAGCCATAAAGACCCACGGGGTCGCGGGCGCGCTCTCCGTTAAGGAGGACGACGAAATAATGATGTTTACGCAGGGCGGACAAGCTGTTCGCTCACCTGTGAAAGGCATTCGGATAATCGGGCGCACTACACAGGGCGTAAGGCTCATAAACCTCGCTGAAGGAGACAAGCTCATCGGAATTTGCAGGATAATCGACGCAAAAGACGACGATATAAATGCGTCGGAAACGCCTGATGACGCTGGCAATCCCCCCGAAGAAAGCGCTCAACAGCAGTAAGACTTTAAGGGCGTCTAAAAAACGCCCTTTTTTTATGAACTTCAAAAAACTCCAAAAAATGTCCGATTTAAAAGAGGCTGCATTGCGGGAGGAAGTCCGCGCGTTCTTGGAAAAATTTCCAAAGCGCGGAGGCCCTGTTATGGCGCGGGCGATTTTTGACGCGAAAGACGGCAAAAATAAAATGCTAAACTTGATTCGCGCACAGCGCAACGCCGGCGCGGAAAATATAAGTACCCAAAACTATTTTGAGACGCCAATTGAAGTCGGCAACGGGCAATCCATTAAAATCAGGGTATACAACGCCGAGCCTGAAAGGCCTAAAACCGCTCTTATATACCTGCACGGCGGGGGCTGGACGATAGGCTCCGCGCAAACCTGCGCCAAAGTATGTTCCGACTTCGCAAAAGATTTCACGGTAATCGTGCCCGAATACAGGCTCGCCCCGGAGCACCCATACCCCGCGGCGCTCGACGATGTTCTTTCCACCGTCAAATGGGCTCTTGAAAATTCTAAGCGGCTCGGAATTTTAAATGGGGACTTTTTTATGTGCGGAGACAGCGCGGGCGGGCATCTCGCAATTACCTCCGCGCTAAAAAGCATCTTACAGAAGCTCCCGACTCCCGCAAAACTCGCGCTATTCTATCCGGTGACGAGCATGTTTTACAAAGGAGATTCGTGGGATAGATTCGCTTCCGGATATGCGCTCGATGCCGAGGCAATGGAGGCCTTCAACTGCGCATATTGCGGAGATATTTCGGCGAGGCGCCAGCCATGCGTCTCTCCGCTTGAATTTGCCGATTTAAAAGCCTTCCCTCCGACAATAACCATATTTGCCTCCCACGACATACTGCGCGACCAGTGCGAACAATTCGCAAAAAAACTCGCCGAAGCCGGCGTGCCGTCGCGCTGCGCATGCCTAGAGGGTGCGCCGCACATTTTTATGACTATGCCGGGCATGGAGGAATGCTACAACGAGGCGTTTAAACTTGCCCGCGACTTTCTAATTTCCGATATGCCGCGCGAATAGAGCGCAAATAGGTTTCGGCTTTACGCTCTAATAATAGGGGTATAAAAAACTACATTTTCCCGGCTTCGAGAACGAGCCCGTAGCGCAAATTGCAAAAAGTGTGCGTCAAGCTCGGCGCGCCAAGTTTTCGCATAAGGGCGTAAATGCACGCAAAAGCCGCGGGAACTATGTCTGTGCGCCCTTTGCTTACGGCGTATTTGCTCTCACGCATGTCAGAGTCGCAAAAGCAGACCGCATCTAAAAGTATGTGCATTTGGTCAAAACTAATGACATTTTCCCCGCCGCCAAGCCCGAGCGCTTTTTTAGCAAATCGCGCGGCAACTACTGCGCCTCCCGCCCCGACAAGCGTTTTAAAGCTCGGAACTGACGCGCCGAATGCATTTTCCATCACCATGTCGAAAAAATTATCCAAGAACGAGAGTTCTGCAACAGTAAGCGCTTTTTGGGGATTATTTATAAATCTGCGGGTTACATTTACAGCTCCAACAGGCAAGCTTAGGCATTTGTCCATTTCCCCGCCGCTTCCAAAAACTACTTCAAGGCTTCCGCCGCCCAAATCGAAATACGCAGTCGGCTCCGTGGAATCTATGGAGGGGTCTGACATCGCGCCGAGATACGAAAGCCTTGCTTCGTCGTTTTCGCCCAAAATCCGCACTTTTGTACCGCATATATTAAAAATATCATCGGCTGTTGACTGCCCGTTTTGGGCGAGCCTGAAAGCGGAAGTTGCAACGGCGTACGTCTTAAAATTTTTAGAAAAATTGCGGGCGGCGGATTGGAACTGCGATATACAGGCTGCTGCAAGCTCCGCTGCGTTGGGAACCAAACCTGCGGATTCCATTGAAGACACTCGCGAGTTTTTAGTTTCCTCGTAAATTCTTTCAACGCTTCCGTCGGGATTGGCGCGGCCTAATAGGCATTTTATGGTGTTCGAGCCTATATCTACAGCAAGTATATTTTCGGAGGTCATAATTTAAAGTCCCCCGGTGCCACTATAACGGTAAACTCGCCTTTTGTTGAAGCGTTTTTCAATTCAGCGCAAACTTCGCGGAGAGTTCCTACAAAAAATCTTTCGTAAATCTTTGAAATTTCCTTAGCGAAGCACACGACTCTTTCCCCTCCAAAAACTTCAAGGGCGTCGTCGGCAAATTTCTCGATTCTGTACGGTGACTCGTAGAAAATAAGCGTGTGAGGAAAATCGGCGTATTTTTCAAAAAAAGCCTTTCGGGCAGATGTCTTTGGAGGAAGGAAACCCGCGAACAAAAAAGAGTCGCTTGGAAGCCCCGACGCGCATAAAGCGGAAATAAAAGCGCACGCGCCCGGTATTGGCACAACCTTTATTCCGGCGCGCCTGCATTCGCGCACTATCCTAAAGCCGGGGTCGCTTATGCACGGAGTTCCGGCGTCGCTTAATAGCGCAATGTTTTTGCCCTCCATTAGCTTTTGCCCGCCGTTGGCCTTTTCCGCCATAAGCTCCTGCATTACGGCCTCGGTGCGGTCCACTTCTTTCCTGAATGCATCGGCGGATATGCGCATGGCCCCGTTGCCGATTATGATAAGCTGCTCCATACGGTCGGAGGTAGCCACCTGTACCCGGTAGTTTTTGCTGAGTTCGTGGGTGGTGCGCTCAATATAGCTGTCGGCCGTTTCCGCCTCTTTGGTATATACCACGCTTATGTTGTTTACCTTTTCAAAGGAGCCGGCATTGCCTTTTATCCTGTACGCATCGAATACCAGTATGACCTCACA
>ENA-ORMS01001656-ORMS01001656.1-human-gut-metagenome-genome-assembly--contig:-NODE-1656-length-17473-cov-4.034160_pt1 | contig 17473 bp, 38 predicted proteins | sample MGYA00242104_ERZ508997 | MGnify/ENA primary metagenome ERZ508997 (study PRJEB26280, sample SAMEA2338704) | human gut metagenome | biome: human gut; feature: human-associated habitat; material: faeces... | reverse complement strand
ATTGCATATTGACTGGCTTGTGCCCAAAGGGTATTATACAATGTCGCAATTTCCGGCCTTGTTTCATAATACTGCCATATCTTATGGTTAAGCACTAAAACCAGTTCCGTGAGATACTTGTAGTTCTCTTTCCACTCCTTAAAAGCACGGTTGAAAGTGTCCTGTATCGCCGAAAGACCAAATCGGTCAGCAATGGAAAAATCATTCCAAAAGGTTGTTTGCAATTCATAACCGTTCTCTAACATAAATTCTCTGAATGTCATAATGCCTCAAATTTTAAGATTAATATTTTAAAGAATTTAAACTATAAAAAAATAAATAAAATTATTAATTTGTTAGATAATAGCATAATAAGACGATGAAAATATCAAGGGCAAAAAATAAGGGCGTAAAAACGCCCAAATTTTCAATATTTTGATAATATAATAACTAATATAATAAATTGCATAATAACTCCAAACAATATGCCGCCAAATGCTAGCGCTGTTTCTGTTGTTGCCTTTCTCTGCTGGCTCTCTTCTTTTGCTTTGGCTCTTTGCTCTCTCTCTTGTAGTAATTCCAGACGCTGGCGGGCTTGCTCTTGTTGGTGCTTTTGCTTTGCCTTTTCCAGCTCTAACCGTTCGCGTTGTAACTGGATGCGCGCGTTATTGCTTTGCTCTTTGGCTTTGCTGGTGCTCTCTTCTTGCTCTTTGAATACTTGTTTTAATTCTTCCAGATAAAGCGCCATTTTTTAGCCCTCCCACCTTTCAAAATGTCTTGTTATCTCTTCCAACTTTTCGTCTGTTTGCTGTAATAAATAGTAACAAGCCTTTAATTTTTTTTGATGCTCTGGGCTGTCTGCTTTTGTTATAATGTCAAATAAGTTATAAAAAATATAACTTTTTTCATTTTCGCAAACTTTCAACAATTCGCCCGTGTATGTTCCGCGCTCTTTGTAATGCTCTTTTACTCCTAAATATAGCCCTCTCTTGTCTTTTCTTATAAATAATATCAACCCATTTTGCAAGCCTAACGCCATTTTAATTGGCGTTCGCTCTGCTTGGCTCGTTTTGTTTGTTGTTGTTCCCATTTTTTTAAATTCCTTTTAATATGTTGTATTTTGCTTGATATATTATATCTAATTCAATATTGATTATTTTTTGTTTTTCTGGGCTTGCTTCTCTTCTTGCAATAAGTAGCGCCGCTTGCTTTTCTCTTATGTAGTCAATATTTTTTAATTTATTAAAATTTATCATTTTTTTTTGCCTCTCTTTCTTTTTTCTTCTCTTTCAAATTCATAATAATTGGACGTCCTGCCCTGATGCGCTGCTAATGTTTTATAGCCTAACTTGTTCAAAATCGCTCTATGACACTCAAAACCGACGCCGCCTTCAAAATATGGCAAATAATAACAGCCCAAACCATAACCCAAAACCTCACGCAATCCCCTATTTTTTATTATTATTTCAATTTCTTTTACTGGCTTTTTGCTTATTGTTTCAAGTATTAATTTTTTTATGCCTTTGATTTTGTTTAAAACCGCCGCGGTTACGGTGCTTTCTTTATCATATCCACAGCCGCCCGCTCTGCTGCTTTCGTAATATTCACCAGATGCCCAAACTTCCGCCTTTGGACACCATCCCCACGTTCTGGACTGGATATAGTCAACATCAATTTTAATTGACTTTGGAGATTTTGCTTGGCTTATCTCTTCCAGCTCTTCAAAATATTTTGCCTTTTTCTTTTCTGCTTCTTTGTTTATTTTTTTTATAAAAATTTCTTTTTGCTCTTTTATTGGCTTTTCTTGTTGTCTTTGTGTTAATTTCCCTGTTATTGTTTTTTCTTCCCCTGCTTTGTTTCTGGCTCTTGTATATTCTCCCCATCTTTGGGCCTCAAATGTTGCGGCCTCTTTTATTGCTTTTATTTCTTCTTTTGTTTCTCTGTTTATAATGTTTTCAATCGCTTTTTTTATCTTTTCCATTTTTTCAACTCCCTTTTTAAAATTTTCCGTTTTTAATTGCTTCCGCCAGCTCATCAAACTTAATAGCGTTCGCGAACATAAGACTAAAACCGTCAAGCCCTTTTTTTGTTTTCCTTTCCAGTTTTTGTCCCTCTTTTGTTTTACTTTTTATTTTATCCATTTTTTTTACTCCTTTTTTTGATGCTTGCCAGCTGGTCAAGCCTTACACCCGGCGGGCTGGATTTTCCCACCGTCTCCCACATTATAACAAATTATTTTTTTGCTGTCAACTATTTTCGCAAATTTTCTCAAATTTTTTTTAACTCTCTTTTTTTGCTTTTCTGGGCTTGCTTTTTTGCCTGTTTGTTGTCTTGCATATTTTTGCATTTTTTTGCATATTCTTGCATTTTTCCCCATTTTTTCAATCTATTCGTAAAATCAACACAACCCCAATTATTTTTTTTATCATTAAGGCACCCTCAACTCAAATTTTCCAAATTTGTTTTTTATAGGCAATAAAAAAACCACCCAAAATCAATAGGGGGTCTTTTTTTAAAAAATGTTTTGAAATTATTTTATAGGGGGGGTATATCTAATCACTGGTTTGTCTTGTTTATTATCCCAACAAATTATAAATCTATCATCCAAGAAGTCAAGCATCTCTCTCTTTGCAAAATGGCTCATAAGTTCAAGCACAGCAACAACTTCTTTCTTTGTGTATGGCTTTAATTTCCAACCACCATCTGCTTTCTTGTATGCTCTTCCAGCACTTATTGTTGCCAATATCTTTGGCATCAACTTAATCGCACCGTTCGCTTGCCAAGAGCAAATAAACAAATTTACTTCTTCCATACTATTTCCCCTTTTCTATTTTATCTAAATCACTTCCAGTAATAAAAATTTCTTCTTCTTGTGTAAGTGCATCAAAAGAGTTTATTCCAACTTTTCTAATTTCTTTACAAACTTGCTTGCGAATTTCTTTTTCATTGTTTTCAAGTTGTTTTGCCATTCTATTTAATGTAATTGCTATTCTGCCCAAATCAATTCTTGCTTGTTTTTTATCAAAATTTGAAGATTGCCTTGTAATGTCATTAAAGAACATACATAATTCACGAGGGCAGATGGATTTATAATAATAATCAAAATCACATTCTGTCAGTATTTGTTCTTCATTATCAATATCTATTTCTTTATTCACTTTTTATCTCCCTTTCTGCTTGTTTTTTTCTAAACATTTTCTGTCTTTCTTGCCAAGCCCTTTCTCTCTCTTGCATCTTCTTTTCTTTGTTGATGCTGTGAATTATTCTCTCCATTCTGTCAAAACTCATAAATCCAACTCCTTTGCTTTTTCTTTAATTTTGCTAATGCAGTTGTTTATTTTGGATTTGCTGCAATTTATTTTGTGAGCCATTTCATTTCCAGTGAACCCAGCCAGTTTCATCCTTAAAATCAACCTTTCATCCTTTGAACAAACACTTCCTAATTGTTTAATCTTGTTCTTTATTGCAAGGTCTTGCTCCATATCTATTGGGCTCAAAATATCAATACACTCAATACCACATTCACTCATTCTCCTTTGATAAGCCTTTACTCTTTCTCTCCTAACAAACAAGAATACATTTTTATAAGCAAATGTGCTCCATTTTATATGCTTTGTTGGGTCAAATCGCATTGCACACTTGCACATATACAAGGTTGCATCTTGTCGCAAATCATCATTGTTTTGAACTCCTTGTGCCTTTAACACGGTGTTTACAACCCACATACTTTCTTCTATGAGTTTTTGTTGTTCTGCTGTCAGTTTTTGCATTTTGACCCCTTTTATTTATATTTGGCAGGGGAAAAGAGATTTGAACTCCTGTATGATGCAGTCAAAGTGCATTGCCTTTCCACTTGGCTATTCCCCTATGGAGCAGACAAATTCGTGAAATAAGACATACGCAGTTCATCTATATTTCATCTGGGAGTGTCTGCTCTCCCCCAACTTTCTATGTTGGCTAATCAACCTAGTGTTTTGGCGACTAGATATGCCCGTTTTAACGAGTTTCTGCTCTCGTGTAGCACCACTATTTCTTTTTGTTGTCTTTATTTGTTTTTGTTTCTGTCTTTTTTTCGGCATAAGTGCTCAAACATTCTTGTCTTGCCTCAAAGTTTTTTAACTCTCTCAAATATTGATTAAGGTTATTAAAGTTGTAACACTTTACATCTTCAATAACTTGTTTTATTTTAATTGGTCTTGGAACACAAAAAGCACTAAAATTGCTCAATATTTCAGTATTCAAGAAAGCATCTTTAAGTTTTTTGTTCTCAATACTACCAGTAGGATGCTTAATTATTTCTTCGCGGATTTTCAACTTGTCAAAAACTTCTTCTTTTACAAGGGCAATATCTTTTTTAAAATTTTCAACATTATTGTTTTTTACTTTTGTTGGTGCAATCCCAAAATTAAGTGGGTCAATTTCAAATCTAACCTCTCCTTGATTTGTGGAGATTTTTGTAGTTGCCACCTTTGAACTTTCATTATTGTTTTTTGATTTCTTTATTGCATCCACAAGGATTACAATCGAACCAAGCAACATTGATATTCCAACACCACACAAGATTGCAAAAATTATTGCTCCTGCATATCCTTTTTGAAGTAAAGCCATACATATACAGCTTGAAAGGGTTACAATTATAAACAAACTGCTTATAATAATTCCCAAAATACCATTTGTTTTGTTTTCATTTTTCATTTTTATATTCTCCTTTTTTGTTTAAAATGGAAGATTTTCATCATCTTCAATTTCAGTCAATTCTTCTGGCACATTGTTTTTGCCATTTTTTTGCCCATTTTGAGCCTTTTCTTCTTTGCTTGTCAAGAACTCTACATCTTCAACATTAAGTTCCCAAATGGCTTGTTCTTGCCCATTTTTCTCATAGGTTCTATTGTTCATTGAACCACTTATACTAACCAAATCTCCCTTGTCGCAAAACTTTACAATGTTTTCTGCCCTTTCTCTCCAAGCAACACAAACAAAGAAATTTGTTTTATAGTTGCCACTCTCATCTCGCATCTTGCTTTTATCTGCAACATTAAATCTTGTGTATGGAATATTGCTTGGCAGTAGGCTCATTGTGGGTTTCTTTGTAATTCTTCCAACAACCGTGATTTTATTCATATTATTCTCCTAAAAGTTCTTCAAGAAGTGAAGAAAGCATTACTTTAACATCTTTGTCCATTTTCCCCATTTGTTCCTTTGATTTCTCTACTGCTTTACAAACATTGTTTGTCATTTCAAAAACCTTTTCTTTTGGGAATTTTTCAAATAGTGGGCTTATAACTCCAACTACATAAGCATCTTCATTTACACAATTTCCATCCAACAAAGATTTTGCAATGCATCTTAATTCTGCTTGAATTTGTATTGGAGAGCCCTTTATTTCAACTCTTGTTCCATTTCCATCATCATTAACATTAATCATTTTTATTCTCCTTTTTTTTGTTTTGGTGGTCTGCCAACCCCACGTCTTTGTGCTTTCCAAGTTTTGTATTCTTCTGTGTCATAACACAAATAACCCTTGCTGTTGATATGCTGTTTCATTTCCCCTTTGCCTATTGCCCTATAAATGGTTTTGGCTTTTGTGGGATTTGTCTTTCGCACAACTCTAATTTCTTTAAGCATTTTCATCATCTCCTAATAATTGTAATAATATTTGCCCAGCTTCATCTTCCTTACAGAACAAGAATTTAACACCATATTTGGTTTCCATTGTTCTCATAACCTTTCCCAAGGTTTCTCCCTTAACATTGGTTATTAGGTCTCCTTTTTTGTGGGCTAGTTTTCGACTTTTAATATATTCCACACCATTGTTCTCTTCAAGGCATCTAACTGCTTTTGGCACAGGAGATAATGTTATTGGGTCAAGATATTGGGTTTTATAATAATCAAACTTATATCTTGGGCTTTCCCAGTTTACTAAATCTTCTGGGATTGTTATCTCTTTGCCATTACATTCATTTTCTTGAATAAGAACATATAGCTGGCTACCAACTTGTTGGGCTTTCAAACACTCATTTCTAAACCTTTCGTGTTGAGGCCCACATAAATTCCCGGCAATTTCAATGACATCTTGTTTTATATCAATTACCACTTTTCGATTGAGTGGCAAGGTATAATCTCCAAATCCTAACCCCCCACTCTCTCTTATTATGTGGATGCCACGTGATTTCATATATTTCTCAATGTTTTTGTGCTTGCCTTTTTGCTCTCTTGTGTCTTGACAAATATGAGTTATCTTTCCCATAGTTTCAGTTCCTTTTATTCTTCATCTTCTCTCAAAGTAACCAACACATAAGACTTCTTCTTAACAAGTTTTTGGCACTCTGTGTAAACTTGTGGATATTTTTCTTTAAGTTTATCACTATCAACCCTTATTTGTTCACTTTGTCTAACATAAGTTACTTTGATTTTCCCTTGTGGGCTTTCCCAACTATAAATTCCTTGTTTCTCAAACAATTCACAAAGCTGTTGCCTTAAAGCCTTTGACTTTTCTTGTGCTTGTTTATGCTCCAATTCCAGTCTTGCAAATTCTTCTTCTGCTTGCAAGAATTGGCTTTCAAGTTCTTTGTCAATTACAAGCATTGGTCTTTGATAGATTTCTCCTTTCCTTTCACAATTAAGCAAATTTTCAATTTGTGCATCATCAACCTTTTCCAAAGCAATAGGTGTAAGTTCCCCAGTCTTTTTGTTGTAATGCAAGCACCAAAACTCTTTTGCACCTTTCCAATTAAGCACCTTTCCATTGATTGGCTCTTTGCCAAGTTTCTTTGCCATAAAATCAAGCAAACTCACTTGCCAACTCACATACTCTTTGTATGTTGCATCAATCTTTGCAACATTTTTGTGGTCTGCAACTATAAGCCTTTTATCTTTCCCAATAGCCATAACATCAGCAGTTCCACATACAAGCAAACCATCCCAGTCAATTCCAAGAACTTGCTCTCCAACACCACAATCAATGTTTTCACTTACCCATTTTTGGAAGTTTTTGCCTTGCTCTGTTGTTGGTTCATAGTTTGCAACATTTAAAACATTCTCCAAGTCTTTGTGGACTTCTTTGCCTTTCTTTGCACTTGCAGACAATGTTTTCTTACTTACTCCACTATAATCTGGTGCAAGATTGTGTTTGTGCAATAATTCTGTTACTGATATATCTGCAATCTCTCCATTTAAGGAATAGCAGTGGTCTTTTTCTTCAAAATCAATTACCATTATGCACCTGCCTTTGATTGTTCAAGAGCCTTGATTTTTGTGTTGATAACAAATTCTGCTTGTTGATATGTCAACTTATCAATACTTTCAATCTTGTATTTTTTCAAAACATTTACTTCATTCACTTTCAATTCTTTGATTTTGTCAAGTTGTGATTGTGTGCAAGGCTCTCCAAGTTCAAATGGCAAATCTTCCCCAGCATAAATATAAAGTCCAAGCCCAAACATTGCAATATTCTTAACCAAACATCTCATAATTGTCTTATTAATGTCAAACATTGTTGCAGCTGCAACCGTTTTTTCTCCACTTTTAACCGTATATTTGTATGCAGCTCTTTTCATTGATTTGTTGTTGTTGTCCATAACTGGCAACCACATTTCGTGAGTTTGCCCACAAGCAGTGATTTCTGTCCAAACCATATAACCAAGATTTTCATCTTCCATAAATGGCAATATTCTTCCAGTTACTTCATTCTTAAATTTCTTGATTTCGTATGTTGCATCTGGGCATACTTTTTTAAACTCTTGCCAAGCCCACGCCCAACTCAAATAAGTTAGGTCATTTTTTAACTCTGTATGGTCATTCACATTGAGATGCACTAACTTCTTAAAAAGTTCTTCTGGTGTCTTACATTGATTTTCTTTTTCCATTTTATTCTCCTTTTACTTTTTGTGGTTTACTATCACACTATTAATTTTACATTATTTAAAAATCTTTGTCAATCATTTTCACAAATTTTCTTAAATATTTTTTAATTTCTGTCAAATTTGACATTCTTGCAAACTTCTTGTTCTTCATCTGCACTTAAAATGTTGGCTATCATATCAGCATTATATGCTCTATTGCAAACAAGAACACATTTGTTTGTGATTTCTTCAAATATTCCAAACTTTCCACTTTCAAGCTGTTTCATTTTTAATTTCATTTTTGCTCCTTATCCCAATCAATTTGGCATTTGTTATACATTTCTATCTTTTCATCATAGTTATCATATTTTGCCTTTAAATCTTTACAACAACCACAAGTTATTATGCCTTTGTCAATCTTAACAACTGGGCACTTTTCACAACTGGTTGGCTTAAATATTTTCTTCTTGTCCATCTTCTTCTCCAATTTGTAATAAGTTTTGGCTCTCACAAATAATTTGCTTGATTTCTGGTGGCATTGTTCTTTGAGTAAACAATCTTTTCTTTATATCTGTTATTGCTTTCAAAAACCTTGGCTTTTCAAACTCCCAAGATTGTTGATTTGTTGCTAGTGCCATAAATCCTGCATAGGATGGACAATATTCTCTTAATTCTTGTGGGAGTGTTTCATATAATTCTCTTGTGTCTAATCTTGCTTGCTCTCCTTGGGTTAGACCATTTGAAAGCAACATAGTGTAAGTAAATTTGCTTACAAATGCATCTGCTTTTCGCAATGATTTCTCAAACTCATCCCATAATTCTAAATCACTTTTTTGTGTTGCATCTATCATCTCATTTATTTTTTCGATTATATCTGCTATTGTTGGTGGCATTTTACAAGTTTCTAATGCTTTATAAAATGATGCTTGAACCATTTCTTTTGGATATTTGCTCAATAATACAAACCAAGTGTTTACCAGTGTTTTTGTGCCACTTTCATCCAAGTCTTTATATGCATAGGAATAATTGGCTTTCATTATTGCTAACATTCCTAAAATGTCCTTTTTTTCTAACCTTGTCATTACATCTCTCCTTTTTCTTCTTCATCCCACATTGCTTGTAATGTGTCCATAAAAGCATCTTTTTTTTGTTGTGGCTTTTGCCTTTGATTTTGTTCCTTTAATGCTTGAAATACCCATTTTCTCATTGCAAGATAACTGCACTTGCATTTATATCCTTTCATTTCTGTATATTCATCTAAAAACTTTATAGCATTGGATGTTTCTTGCTCCCCATATTCTTCTTGAAGTTTTGAAAGTTCATCATCTGTTAAAAGAACATTTTTATACTCTCCATATTTATGTTTCTCTTTCCCCCTTGCATCCCCCTTATTGGTAGATTTATTATTAGAGTTTAGATTAGAATTAGATAAGAGTATATTTGTGGTTACACTTGGTATACCAACTGGTCTACCAAGTTCATACTCTCCATTTTGATTTATTACAAGTTCTTTTTTCTCTTGAAGATATTGTGTTTCTTTGTATCTATCGCTTCTTAAATAATTGTTTAATCTCCAATGTTTTATAACAATAATTCCACTATCAAATGGGATTATAAATGATTTTACAATAAGAAGTTTTAAATCATCTTCTTTTTTCCCTGTCATTCTCATAATGCTTTTTGGCTTATCTACAAAACCATCATCATCTGCATACATTGACAAGTGAAAATATAAGTTTTGTGTGCTATCTGGCATTTCCAAGAAAGCATCACTCCCTATCACTTTATTGCTAAACATTCTTTTTTCAGCCATAAATTTCTCCTTTTTTGTTGATAGAAAAAGCCACCAAACTACTTGCCTTAAAGTTGCGAACAGGCTTTCATTTGATGGCTTTTATGCGCCAATATTCAGTTTGTTTAACCTATATTTAAGGTCGCAACTCCCCAAATATTGGCTTTCTTTGTCTTATCAACACAATTATATTACCATATTCCCAATAAATATGTCAACAAATTGTGTCATTTTTTTTCAAAACATATTTTGCATAATGGATTTTATCTCCATATCTGTTTTTCTTGCAAACGGTTTGGCTTTCAATGTTGTGCCCATCTCTTCTCAAATCAAATATTACAGCTGATAATCTTGTAATGCCATATTCTCTTATTGCTTGCCAAGATGTAATATAACCTTTTGCTTGTAAGTGCGCCAAAATTCTATCATAGTGTGTCTTTTTATTCTTCTTGATTTCCATTTAAACCATTCCCCCTTGTTTCTTTATAAAAATCTTCAATAACCTTGTGGAAGTTAAACCCTTCAATCATTTGACCAAAAATTGCACATAAGACTTCAACAACTATACTATCCCCAGCCAAGTGATAAAGGCTTGCATTTGATTGATTTTTGGAAACCTTTTCAAAGTCTGCATCCTTAACTCCCATAAGTCTAAAACATTCTTTTGGTGTAAGTTTTCTAATTCTTAAATCTTGAACAACTCCCAAACAATCACATCTTGTGTCTAGTGTTGGGCTACAATTTGGATTTTCACGATTTGAAGTGCGAAAATTTTTCATTCTGCTTGAACTATAAGAATGTCTAACAAAATCCCCATCTTTAACCTTGCCACTTTTTATTAAGTCATTACAAAGTTGTTGTTTTAAATTCTTTTCAAGAACACCAAATTTGTCTTTTGTTAAGATTGTTGGAGATATTTGTTTGTTCTCCATAATTCTGCTTTTGCCCTTTAAAAAGTTTTCACTTTTTGAATAGTCAACCAAATCCACTCCATCTTCTAAAATAAAATTGTCCGTTGGGCGTTGACCACTGGCAGTTGTAATTGTTGTTGCAATTCCATTGTTGTTTGTCATATTAAGACTTTGACAAAAGCGTTCTCCCCTTGGAAATTTGCTTTGTTTTTGATTTGTTCCAAGGCAATATTCTTTCATTTTATCACTCAAATAAAACTTCTCATCAACATTGTGTTCAAGAAAAAATTTAAGTTTATGTTCCAGTTTTATTTCTTTTGGGAAATCATAATAATAATCTCCCAAAATTGAAATCATAAAGCATCTTTCTCTGTTTTGTGGAACTCCATAATCTTTGGCATTTAAAATCTTCCAATAACATTTATATCCTATGCTTTCAAGCTTCTCCAACCATTTGGCAAAATGTTTAATGTTGTTTGTTCCTATAACTTCTGGAACATTTTCCATCAACAATATTTGTGGCAGTGCCCCCCCTTCTAAACATTCATCAAGTATTCTCTCTACTTCCCAAAGCATCCCACTTCTTGTGCTATCTCCCTTTGCCATTCCTTGCCTTTTACCAGCCATTGATAAATCTTGGCAAGGAAATGAATATGTCAAAATATAATCATATTTATCGGTTTCAACAATTTCCAAATCAGTTCCCTTAACTTGTTGTATGTTTACAAGATTGTTTGTTGCTTTAATGTTGTTGTATATTTGTCTTGCCTTTTTTTCTCCCAAATGAATAATTTGCTTTTCTTTCATTGGCTCATTATAATTTGAACTTATTCCTTTGCTTAGCAAATATTGAACAATTTGATAATGTGATAAATCTTTTGAATAATCAGTGTCATCATTATAATAATGCATATCTTTTAATGCCTGTATACTTTTAACTGCCCATTCACAAGTTTTCCAAGGCTCATATTTAATGCCACAATATTTGAGTGCAAGTTCTTGGCTATCATATCCACTGAACATTGAAATCAATCTTACTTGCTTTTTAATTAAAAATTTTTGTGTTCCATCAAACAAACTAATTTGCGAAAAATCATTCATAAACCACCTCAACATTATCAAGTATATCAAAAATTTTTCTCCAAACATCTCCAACCTTTAAATATGGATTATCACTTTTTATAATTGTTCCTAAAATACATACACCTTCAAAATTGTCATCTATGTCCATAGATTTTGCACTCATTGTTTTGTTTACCTTTATGGATGCTTTGTTAAAAATAATTACATCATTTTCTTTTATCTCGAACGCTAACACTTTCATTTGTTCCCCCTTTATTTAAAATTTTTTCAATATTTGTATTTTTTACTGCTTTAATAAAATCTTTATTTACATTGCTTTTAAGTAATTCTTCTATAATATTCATAACTTTCTCCTTTTATATTCCTAATTGAATTTTTAAGCATTGTGAAATTAAAATAATTTCATCTTCTTTTAATTTGCCAACCTTTTCTGTTAGTTGTGTCTTGTTTACGGTTAGGATTTGCTCACACAATGCAATACTTGGCAATGGCGCACTATGAATGGCACAATGTGTTGGTATATATTTTTTATGTTTTGTTGTAATTGGAACTATTGTAATTGTTGGACTATATTTATTACACACATCATTTGAGATTACAATACAAGGTCTTGCACCACCCTGAATGTTTTCAAACCCAATCAATTCACAATAGTATATGTCATATCTATTAATCCCTTCCATAACCATCTACCTTATCCTTTTCGACTTTTATTGGCATACACATTGCACAAGTGTTTGGCTCACTACCTTCACAAGAAATTGGAGTGATGCAGTGGCAAATCTCACAAACAAATGTTTTTACCTTTAATTTTTTCTTCATTTTTTTCTCCTTTTAAGTAGTTTTTTCATCCTACATTCGTATTTTAACATAGGCTTTTCTACTTTGTCAACCATTTTCGCAAATTTTCTCAAATATTTTTTATAACAAAAAAAAGAGTGGTTTTCCCACTCTTGCCTTGCCATACAAAACCTTTTTGCATTTATACAATCTCTTGATTGCTAGGTGTATGGTCATAGGCTTGGAGGTATAGGTTGGATTTGAACCAACGAATATAGCATTTGCAGTGCTATGCCTTTCCACTTGGCGACTATACCATTAAGGGCAAAATGCCCCTAACAAATATCAATACCAATCTCTTTTTCTTTTGCCCTATAATGTTCGTGCAATTCTTCTTGTTGGAACATTATATAAGGCATATCCCAATCGACTGCATTATATTCAATTATTTGCCTTTCTAGGCTCTTTATCTCTTGTTCATTGTCTTTAAGCAAAGACAACACTTTGCAACCTGCATCAATATGGTTTTCTGCTATGAGTTGCTTATACCATTGTTGATATTTTTCTCTTGCAGAAAGTTCCCAGTTGTGCCATTCAGTAAACATTTGCTTGACATATTTTCTTCTTGTGGTTTCATCTACTTGTTGCCTTGTGGCATTTTCCCAAGAAGATGGAACAAGTCTTGGAATTGTTATTGTTTTATCAAATATTATCTTGTTAAAATGGTTTATTGCATATCTGTGAAGCCCTCTCAGCTCTGCATTTTCTTTTAAAAAATAATATTCTCCTTGCCTTTTAAAACCACGAAAGCCTAAAAAGTCCATAATATCAGCAAATTGTTCGTGTCGCATTGTGTTTGTTATCAACAAGTTGCTTATTTCTGCAAATATTTTATTGTGCATTGTTTTTCTCCTTTAACAATTTTATGAGCAATTCGTTTTGCTCTATAATAAGTTCATTCTGGTTGATAATCTTGGAAAGAAGTTCTGTGTCTTGTTTGCTTAAATGTTGTTCTAAACGGGTTACTTGTTGTTGGTTTAAGGACAAGTTCTCAATACCAATTATAAAAGATAATATGGTTAAAACATCTAAAAAAGACAAATTCTCTTCTTCCCAACCTTGATTATTTGCCATACAATTCTCCTATTATAATTTTTCAACGGTCATTGCAATATTGCTAAATGTTGCGGCTACACCACTATTAATAACCGTAAGGCTATCAAGTGTATTTCCACTAAATGTTCTTACAATGGCAGTAAATGACAGACTATGAACTTCTGTTGTTGCAGTTGTAATTGTTGTGCTTGCAGTTGCCCCAGTTACATTTACACCATTTTGTTGCAAGTCAAGTCTAACAACCCCAGCAACTGGTGCAGTAAATGTTGCATTTACAGAAACAAGATAATAATTACTTCCACAATCATTAATTGCAACAGAATTTCCACTTTGATTGATTTCAAAGCCTCTTCTGCGAACAATAGTTCCAAGTGGCAATGTTGAACCAGCTGTTACTGCCGTTGATGTGGTATTTGCTACATAAATGTTTGATTTACAAGACATATTTTTCTCCCTTTAATGTTATTTATGAAAAAAGGAACAAGTTGCCCTGTTCCTAATTCATTGGCTAACAGAGCCTCAAATTTTCAAACTAAATGTTTGAGTTATATCCACAACCATAGCCAAAACCCACATTAAATGGAGTTCCAACTGCAAATGTTGCGTTTGTTGGGTATCTTACAACCCCACACAATGCTTGGTTAAGTTCCAACTGACTAATTCTTGCTTGTTGTGCTGCAATTTTGTCTGCACACAATGTGTCAAGAACCTTTTGGATGCCAGCAGTTGTGTTTGCATTAATTGAAGCTGTGTTAAGAGCATTTTCATATCTCACTGCATCAATATTTCTGTTGATGCCACAGCAACATTCAGCAATTTGTTTGTCTGTTTCTCCAAACTTTGTTGCCATTTCATAGCCTAAACTACAAATAGCATTTCCCAAGTTTGTGTTTACTCCTGCAATGGCTTGACCATTTGCTTGAACTTGGCTTTCAAGTCTTGTGAAGTTTGCAGAATTGTTCAAATCTTCAACGGTAGCACATCTTCCATCAATGCCATTGCCAAAACGGTTTCCGCCAAAGCCACCCCACATTAAAGCGAGAATAGCAAAGAGCCAGATGCCACTTCCACCAAAGCCACAACCATCTCCATAGCCATAGCCACTTCCAAGGTTCATTACTGGTTGAATACCTGTTCCTTCCATAACATTTCTCCTTTTAAAAAAGATATATTGAATAACATTTTTTACATTCCGGACTGCAATAAATGATTATTCCTTGACTATTGTTGCAGTTCATTCATAACTGCATTTGGGTCAACCCCTTGTGCTTGGCACATAGACATAAACATTTTTTGCAAGTCTTGTCCTTGGCACATTTGTAACACTTGACTTATTCTTGGGTCATTTTGCCCCATTTGTTGCAACAATGCATTTGGATTTCCATTTGCCATTGACATAATCCCTTTCACTTGTTTTATGCCTTTCATAAGTTGTGGTGGTATTGATTGATTTTGAACTGGTTTGTTTCCTAATGGGTTCATATTTGGCCTCCAATAAATTTTTCAAGTTGTGCAACCCTCTCTTGAAGTGCTTTTACTTGCTTTTTTAGGCGCATATTTTCACATTGCACTTTTCTATCTTCTTTAACTTGCTCACTTTGTTCCATTGTTTGTTCCCCCTTTGAGTTCTGCTAATTGTTCTTTAAGCCTTAAAATTTCCGTTTGTAATGGTTCTAAATCGGTTTTCTGGACATAATCCACAGAATTGTCCACCCCTTGACCTTTTGGGCTTTCTTGGGCATCTCTTGGGGATATATCAAAGGCTTTCACTTCAAATTGCCCTTTTGCATCAACAATTTTTTGATAAATAATGGCATTATCGTTGTCTAAAAAGATATAATCACTATTTGCTGGCAATCTTCTGTTTCTTACATCTTCAATCCCATTTACATAAATTTTGTTTGTATTTGTTTGTGTTGGCACATTTGTGTTTTGTTGTGTTTGGTTCATAAAATTTCCCATAAATGGATTAAGTGGATAGCCATAGGGTTGCGTTGCTGTTGGCATAGTATTAAAGCTGTTATAGGGATTTGCAAAGTTATTTTCGAACATATCTTTACCTCACTTTCATAAATATTATGCAATAAAAAAAGACCGTTTATTAACGGTCTTGGTGGGTGTTTAGTGTGTATTTTAATTTTTGTCCGCATCCCAATTTTTGATGCCCAATTTATCTTTGCAAATTGCTGACCAATCTTTTAATGTGTCAACTGCAAAGCCAAGTTTGGTGGCAATTTCTGGAAATGTCCACTGATGAATTACAACATATACAACAAAATCTATTCTTTCTCTTTTTATTCCTTTTAACTTGCAATATTTTCTTAATTCTTGCTCATTCATTTCCCAAATAGTTTTTCCACACAATTTCTTTTGCCAATATCCAGCATAATGGTTTCCATAAGCAACCAATACGCATAGTATTACTAACAACATTGGTTGGTTTGACATAAGTGGAACAAGTGTTCCAAGGCCTCTATATATCAATGTTAAAATTATAAACAAAGAATATGATAGTGCAAAGCAACAATACCATTTGTTAAGGTGCAGAGCATAGTAGAAAAAGTGTTTAAATATAAACACACATATCATACAAATAAGGCACACTAATAAAGTGCCCATAAAATAAGAAAGAATTAGCAATGGGATATACATCACTAATTCTCCTATGATTTGGAAAAGAGTATAAACTACTCTTTTACTTCTTTCTTTGCTTGTTTTTCCGCTTTCTTTTTTGCACATTCTTCTTTAAATACCTTTGCTTGAACTGGAATTTGTTTATATGTGTATTTTGCAAGCAAGAAGAATGGAGAAAGGATTACAAGTGGTGTTGAAATAATCGCAACCAAAATCAATCCTAACAATTTACAAAACTCTGTAAATCTGCCCCAGAAAAAGAAACAACCCGGAACGCCTGAACCATCTCCCATTAAGATTTCCCCCTTTTAATAGATTTCATTGTTTTAAACAACAGAATTACAATTAAGAAAAATTTGTAATCTATTGTGCTTAAAATTTGCCATACAACATCATATTTTCCAACCATAACCAAATCATATCTACCAAACATCATTAAATATTGATAGCCTATAATCCCAACAAAGAACAATGTTGACATCAATATTGACTTGTCTTTATCTTTGTTAAATATAAATGGCATTACAAATGTGTATGCAATATCAAGTGCAAAAGTTATATACATATTCAAGTTAAATTGTTGAACCCCTGTATAACACAATGCACAAAGCAAACAAACCCACCACTTTTGTTTTGTTAGGATTTTCAAAATCAAAAATCCTTCAATCACGTGATATGCTGACATTATCAATCTATCAGCTAATGGGCTCACTTGCATTGTAACATAATCTTGTGAAAACCAAGCAACTCCAATAACTCTAAATAATGCAAATATAACCATTGCAATTATAAATGAGCAAAATAACAACAATGTTGCTATATACTCTGGGCTTCTCTTTTTGTTTTGCATAACAACTCCTATTTAAGAGCATTAATAAGGTCTGCATTGAATTTCAAAACCACTTGCAACACTCTTTGATTTCTTGCGTGTTCAACTTTTAAAGTTGCAATTTCTTCATCTTTTGCTTTAAGTTGTTCTAAAAGTTCTTCTTCTCTTGCAGTTGATTGAACACTTGTTTCTCCATCAAGTTCATCTGGTTCATAAGATTTTTCGATAAGTTCATCTGCTTGTTTTTCAAATTCTGCAATGATTTCTTCTACCAAAACTCTCTCTGGCTCTTCTGCAACAACAATAGTTTCTTCTTTGATAGGCTCAAATTCTTCCAAAACTGGCTCAATTTCGGCAGTTTCTTCTTCCGTGGACAAATCTTCCACAACTTCATCTTCTTCCAAAACTGGGGCAGTTTCTGGCTCATTTTCCACTACTGGTGTTTCAACTGGTTCATCAGCAACAACTTTGTCATCATCAACTTCTACCAAAGCAGAGTATCCGCTCT
>ENA-ORMS01001652-ORMS01001652.1-human-gut-metagenome-genome-assembly--contig:-NODE-1652-length-17495-cov-3.141514_pt1 | contig 17495 bp, 12 predicted proteins | sample MGYA00242104_ERZ508997 | MGnify/ENA primary metagenome ERZ508997 (study PRJEB26280, sample SAMEA2338704) | human gut metagenome | biome: human gut; feature: human-associated habitat; material: faeces... | reverse complement strand
TTGTCACGCCAGTGGCACAGCTGGGCAGCTATGTGCGGAACGGATAAACGCTGAAGGCATCTAAGCGTGAAGCCGCCCTTAGGATAAGATATCCCTTCTGTTCCAGGCTCTGCAGCATTACCGTCGCCGTAGATCTGCGGATCCGGAACTCCCGCTCCACATCCTTCTGATATACATCACCGTTCCTGCTCTTATGATACAGATATCCCAGAAGCGGTCCCTGCATTCCGTTAAGTTCATGACTATCCTGCTGGGCGAAGATCACTTCCATCTTCCGGCGGATCATGTTGTTGGCGGCCTTGAGCTCGAATCCAAGTTGGCGGTTCGTCAATACATCTTCCTCGTTCATTCTGCCTCCTTATCTTCAACTTTCGCTTCTCTACTTACGCAAATAAAAAATGTTAGATAGCTAACTATTTTTGTTAGCTATCTAACATTATAACGCAATCTTTTACGTTTGCAAGAAAAAAAATATAAACTCTTTATAAACTCCGTCAATCCTCCAGTACCCGATTCAGTACTTCATCCTCCAGCACCAGCTTTTTCGCGGCTTCGCGGTATTTTTCCTCATGGAGATAGGTATGGCGGTGCGGTTTGATGGAGGGTGCCATGTCGATGGCTTTGAGGAAATCGGATCTCTTCATATGTAAAGTTGCCACATAGTCCCAGAAGCCGGTATCCTGAAGCACTGTGCTGACACGGATATAGCGATGATCCTGTACCTTTGCCATAATGTAGGTGGCAATGCCTACCTGGATACCATGTAACTGCGGTACTTCCAGAATCTTATCCAGTGCATGGGAGATCAGATGCTCACTGCCGCTTGTCGGCGCACTGCTTCCTGCAATTTCGTTTGCAATTCCGCTCATTGCCAGAGAATCTACAAGTTCTTTCAAAAACAGTTCATCTTTTATCGTCTCATACGGTGTCCGCACAAAACTGTTCACTGCCTTTTTCGCGATCATCACCGCAAAATCATTCACTTCTGAATACCCGCTTTTCTCCTCAAAAATCCAGTCATAGAGCGCTGTGATCTTTGAGATCATATCACCAATACCTGAATAGATAAACTTATCCGGTGCAGTCCTTATGACCTGCGTATCCACAATAATTCCATATGCCAGCTTTGCCGGAACGGAAGTTCTTTTTCCATGCACCAGAAGAGATGCGCTTGCGCTGGAAAATCCATCACTGGAACTTGAAGTCGGAACACTAATGAATGGGATATTGCGCAGAAAAGCTGCGTATTTTCCGGCATCGATCACTTTTCCTCCTCCGATTGAGATCACGGCCTGTGTCTTATTCGGCATTGCAAATGCCAGCGTGATAATATCATCGATATCGACCGTATCCAACTCGCTGTACTCCAATACCGTGATTCCTTCCTGTTTCAGTGAATCCATGACATCCATGCCGAACAGGTCGATCAGTCCGTTTCCGAAAAAGATTACGACCTGTTCCAGATTCTCTGTCTTAAGATACTGTCCGATTTTCTTCAAAGTGCCGTTTCCAACTTTTAATATAGATGGTATTAAAATTCCTTTTCCTGTCTGCATGCTGTCTCCTCCCTGACTATGGTTTTCTTACACTATTTTACAGTTTCCGGCTCTCCCTGTCCATGCTCACCTTCCATGAGTTTTAAATAATCTCCCTTATCAATATGCATCATGGAGATCTGGTTCTGATGACGCCTGAATCCGTAGACACAGTCCACATTGCGGATCAGCGACTGCAGACGTTCATCCGGCACACAGACAATGAGCTGAAGATCCATTTTTCTTGCATATTTCAGGCAGACGGCACTCCGCTCCTGATCCATCTTAGAAAATGCCTCGTCCAAAAGCACAAGCTTGATCTTGGAATCCCGGTTGCTCTGCTGCATATACAGCATTGCAAAACCTGCCAGAAGTGCCACATATTTCGGGTTCTGCCCCTCTCCTCCGGAATCTCTTCCAGCCATATCATCGACAAAATTTTCACGGATAACATTCCCCTGCTCGTCTGTCACCTGTTCAAACATGCTGAAGGAGAGATAATTGCGGTAGTCCGCGTATTGCTCCATCTCCTGACGCTTCTTTGCGCGCACCTGCTCGTCCTCGTCTCTCGGCGGCATGAATTTATCGGTGAGGAGTTTGATCTTCTGCTCATATTTCTGATAGAACGTGTCCTCCCCAAAGCTCAACTGACCATCAAAACCGGCATTATCCAGATTTTTACTGTCTAATTCCTCTGCCATTAACATCTCAAAGAATTGACCATTCTCATTTTTCGCTGGCTCGATCTTAATCTGGTAGGTACTGTCGGAGAAGTTCGTCTCACGCAGCAAACGGTTGATCTCATATGCGTGACGTTTTGCCGCCTTGATATCTCCATGAATCGTTGCGATCACATTCTCCCGCAGACTCTTATAGATAAAATCACACTGTTTCTCAAATTCCGCTTCATACGCCGGCTCGTAGTCCGTCTGATATTCTTCCAGAAGCTTCACATAGGCTTCATTAGACTTTTCTGAACCGTTAAACTGGCTGGACGGATAAGCAAAAATGTAACGGTTTCTGGCGGTGCGCAGTGTCTCGGCTTTCTCCTGCTCTCCTGCCGAAAGGGCTGCAAGTTCTGCGTTTTTCTGGTTCTTCAAGGACTGGCCGGAGCGTTTCTTCAACTGCTCCTGTACCTCCTGCTCGATTTCCTCATTTGGCACGTATCCCTGCAGCATCTCCTCTAACTGCAGACGACGCTGGTCATTTGCGCCGGAAAGATTTTCGTGTCGGCGTATTTTCTCACTCATCTGTCCCTGATTTTCGCCGATTGAAGCCTGAAGCTCACGCATCTGCTGTTTCAGGCTCTGCTCTTTCTGCTGTAATTCCTTATACTGCCCCTCTTTCAAAGTGCGGATTGTCTCCTCAAGCGCAGTCTTTTTCTTGTTGACTTTTCCAAGCTCTTTTTCTGCGCCGGAAAGGTTTACATAATATACATTTTCTTCTTTCAGGCTTTCAAAATCCCTTGCCGCCTTTAAACGTTCGGTCATGTAATGCAGTTCCTGATACTGTTTCTCAAGCCGCTCCACGTCAGCCTCGTACTCTGCCAGACGTGCCTTTGACACTTTCTCTCCGATGCAGGCATTTGTGGTATAATCCTTTTTCCGCAGATGCCGGAAAATAAAATTACTGTAGGAATAGCAATCCGGTGTCACGCCGTCTTTCACCTGCTCCAACTCTTCCACGGAATGACACTTTATAATATGACCGAGGTAACGTTTCAGGCACACATCCACATAGGCTTCCTTCGTCTCAACCGCCTCATAAAGAGAGTTCTCCATGGCACGCGGCTCGCTGTCTGCGATCGCTTTGGAATTAATGAGATCCACTTCCTCAAACTGTTTCATCTCACGAAAGACCGCCGCCGCATCATACGCAAACTTTGGCTCTGTGATCAGAGAAAACTTCAGCCTTCCCATACGGCCCTCAATCGCATTTTTCCACTCCTCGTCTGCCACATCAAAAAGATCCGCCAGAATCTGGACTTTTATCGTTCTTCCGTAGCGGTCGCTTAATTTCCGCTCCAGGGAACTTCTCGCAGAACGGAGATTCTCGCTGTAGGATTTCCGGTTGTTTTTCATATCATCCACAAGCTTCTGCTTTTCTTTCAGTTCTTTTCCTGTCTCGCGCTTCTGCTCACTGTAATCTTCAAATTCATTTTCGATATCCTGCTTTGCAGACTCTATTTTCAAATGCAGTTCCTGACAGTTTTCCACTGTCACATTTCCGTTTTCGATCGCTTCAATGAGATTTAAAACCGGATTGCTGATATAGTCGGTGATGACCTCATCCTCTTCCCACTGTTTCAACCCCTGAACGATTTTGCGCCACTGTCTGCTGTTATCGGTCAGCATCCGGCTTCTCTGCTCTAATTCCTCTAACTGCTGCTGTTTGCTTCCAAGATCGCTGGCTTTTAAATCTGCACTTACACGTATCAGCTCCTGTTCGACCTCTCCGCGCTCTCCGGCGAGCGTGTCTGCCTGTTGCTGCAGCTGTGCCTGCTCTTCTTCAATTCTTTTTTTGTCCTCCTCGGCGGCTTCTATTTTCGCCCGGAGATCCTCAATATCAATGCAGCGGATAAAACTCTCTGTGCGGATCATATCAGTCTGGAGCGTCACCAGCTCTTGCCCGGTCTCTTTTACGTCTGTCAAAAGTTCGATACGTTTCCGCATATCCTCAATTTTTTCCTTGATCTGGCGGTAGGCATCCAGCTGCTCACTGATCGTTCCGATCGTGTCTGACGTGCTCTTTGGAAACATATAATCACGGATAAACTGTCCTGTTCCGTTTGTCATTTTCAGTGCGATTGCACTCTTTTCCATCGTGATAAAACGGTTTGGATCGATGTAACCTAAAATGACATCATACAACGTTCCAAGATAAGCTTCTTTGGAAGCATAAATACGGTTGACATCCCCTTTTCCGCGGTTGTCTTTCGATACGGCTCTCTCATTTACCAGCTTTTTGATATCCTGATTGGAATAACAGAAGCCCTCCTCCGTGATATACCCCGGTTCCGGCATCTTTCCGGAATGGCTGAAATAGGAAAACTTTTTGATCTCGGAATCATTTCTTCTCACTTCAAACGCAATGCCCACACAGGTGGTGATGTGCGTTCCCGTGTCCTCGATTTCCAGTGCAATGACCGAACAGAAATCGCAGTTTCCACGGTTTGCAGAACCATCTTTCTGCTCACCACGGAGGTAGCTTAAGACACTTCTGCGGTTTTTGGCATCATCCGCCGCTTTGTTCAAAAAGCTCGGACTGAAGCTTCCATATAAAATAACCTGGATTGCATCCATAACGGTCGATTTTCCAGATCCGCTTTTTCCACTGAATAAATTCACATATTCATTAAATTCTAATACTTTATGATTAATTCCACCCCAGTTGTTCAGACACATACGGGTGAAAATTTTCTTTGCCTGGCTCAAATTTCGTGCTCCTTCGTATTTCCTGTTATTCTGTCATTTCATTCTGGTATTCGCGCACCAGCTCGTTGATATCCATCGCAGAGCAGAACACGTTTACGGTACTGTAAATATAAATCGGGGTAAAATCTTCCAGATTGGCAACGGCTCCCGGCAGTTCGATCATCTGATGCGTTTTCATCAGCACAAGTGCATCGTTCCACTCCTGTCCTGTGAGACGTCTTGTAATAAGGTTTGTATTTTTTCCATACTCACGGATCTCTGCCAGATTTGTGGTAGTTGCATGCAGACCTTCCCCCATGATTTTGTCACGGTAAATCATTTTTAACAGTATGACCAGCTTCGTTGTCATAAGGCTCATACGCTCTGTCATAACGCCATCCCCCGTGATCCGGAAAATGTGTTCCTGCGGATCATGCACAAGCTCGCAGTCCAGAACAGACAGATAATCCGCGATAAACTCTCTGTGGCGCAGACACACCTGATACCTCGGATTGTCGTGCTGTACCAGAGTTGCCGGGTCACATTTCACCTGTAAAATGCAGGTCTGCCGGAATAAATCCTGTATCGTTTTTCTGATATTCTCTGCCTCGCCCTGTGAGACAGTTTCCATATATTGTAACATTTTTTCCAATGCCTTCTTTCCTGTATCATAACTCAATTTTATTGATTCTGCCCGATCACAAGTCTCGAATAAGTTAGTCCGTCCTCACTCCGTATCTCGCCATCCACCGATACCGTATCTTCCGCCAGACGTTCCTCCGTCTCTTCCTGCCAGAGGAAAAGAAGTTTTTCCAGATCCTCCACAGACTGTACGGTCTCTTCTGTTGCCACAAAGACTCCATCCACGGTATTTTTTCTTCGGAAACTCTGTAACTCGTTTCTTGTATACAACGGCTTTGGAACAAAATCCGTCATGTGCTGTTCCTTTGCGTCTATTTCTTCGTCCAGCATCACCGGTGTAAACGCTCCATCCCCGCGGTCTCTCCTTCCGGCAAAACTGTTATCTGTAATATTTTTAAACTGCGAAGAAAACCGGATACGATTCCTCATTTCCATCAAAATCTCGTCTTTTTTCCCACTGTGGTCTAACAGATTGATCAGTTTGATGATGTTATCTTCCTCACTGACGCCCTCCTGCAAAATGTAATGGATGCGGGCCAGCGCACGCTTTGCAAAAACGGTTTTCTGTTCAATAAGTTTATTGTACTTGCGCTCGATCATGTCAAATTCCCGCTCCAACTGCATCACGATCCTGCTCGTATCCTCACAATACTGCAATCTGTACTCATTTCTCTTCTGTAAAATCGTGCCTGCTTCGAGAGATTTTTTTTCTTTCAGAAGCACTGATTTTTTCTCATCATTTTCGTTTAAAATTTCACTGATAAGTTCTTTCACTGCCTCCTTGTACCGGTAAAAACTGTCCGTCGTCGTGAGGATTGCATATTTTTTACTGTCGCTGTTGTTGATCTCCTCCACAAGCACCTGCTGAATCCCGATAAAATGTTTCTGGGAGGACAGCTCATCAAAATAAGAACGCATTCCATCCTGCATGTTGGACAGCAGTTGTCCCAGACTTTTAGATGTGCGCAGTGCACTTTTTAAAATATCATTGTTTTTTTCATTATCGGAATGATAGGTAAACAACGCACTGTAAATGGAAAGCATGCTCTCTCTTTCCCGGCTGTCATCATCACTCTGCAGCTTTTTAAACAACTCGACATACAACTGGCTGTATTCCGGGAAAGAGATCACACAGGTATTCAGTTTCTCATCAAAATCGCTTTTCAGCCATCCCCACTGGATCAGGTGGTTTAACATGCCGGAAGGAGAATCGCTTGGAAATAATGCATCCGGCGTTTCTCCTTCCTCCATATCGTCCTCTTCCTGCCACACGATCTTTGATTTCTCGATCGTATTCTCAATAATAAGCGCACACTCTTCCTGCGTAAGACCGAGAGAAGCATATACTTCATTGTTTTCCTCGTAAATGGCTGTGACAAACTGCATATATGCTTCCCTGTTTTTTGTGCGGAATAATTTATAAAAATCATTTGGAATTTTCTTCTTTAAAATCATGTATCTTAATTCCTTTGTTTAAAGCTCTGTCTTTCTATTATACACTATTTTTAAAGGCTTCCACAAGTTTATTTCTGATACTTCTATAAAGAAAAAGTGCACAGACAAATAGGATGTTCCTGTTCGCAGAGCTCACAAAGGAAATCCTATTTATCCATACACTTTTTCTTCTATTTACCTATCTTCTTAAGCCTCATCCTTAGGAAGCACAATATTTAAGACCAGTGCAACAATTGCAGCCGGAACGATTCCGGAACCACCGAAGATCAACTGCATGGTATCCGGCAGCATTCTTAAAATGTCACTGTTTGCTCCAAGTCCATAACCAAGTCCCAGTGCGACAGATACGATCGTAATATTTCTTCCGGTCAGTTTTTCCTTTGTGATCAGCTGGATACCGCTGACTACGATAGAGGAAAACATCATAACTGCTGCTCCACCGAGAACACTCTGCGGCATAATAGAGATCAATGCTGCAAGCTTAGGAAACAGTCCGCACAGGATCAATACTCCTGCTCCGCACGCAAGTGCCATACGGTTTACTACTTTTGTCATCGTAACCAGTCCAACGTTCTGGCTGAAAGACGTGTTTGGAAGAACACCAAATAACGCAGCAAGCGAAGAACCAAGTCCATCACACACAACGCCTCCGGAAAGTTCCTTGTCTGTTGCTTCACGGCCAAGTCCGCCATGACACCGGAAATGTCACCGATCGTTTCCACGGCTGTCACGATAAACATGATCAGTACCGGCACGATCGCACGCATATCAAAAATCGGTTTTACCGGCATTACTTTCGGCAATGCAAACCAGGAAGCTTCTCTCACTTTATCAAAATTCAAAACCCATGCTTTGGTGTATTCCACTCCGTCAGCATTCACTGCGGTTGTCGGAAGGATCATTCCCATAATAAAACATAACACATATCCTGCAATAATACCGATCAGGATGGAGGAAGAACTTGCCATTCCCTTTGCAAAATGTTTTACCCCAAGAATAATGATCAGCACAACAAGACCGATGAATAAATTTTCCAATGAACCATAGTCAGCCGCAGAAGATCCTCCTCCAAAGGAGCTGACACCAACACTGATCAGGGAAAGTCCGATCGATAAAACTACTGTTCCTGTCACCACAGCAGGGAAAAATCTGCGGAGCGGTTTTAAGAAAAATCCAAGCACGCCCTCAAACAGACCACCGATGATCGACGCACCCATGATCGCGCCATATGCGATCACTCCGCCACCCATAACACCTGCAACGCTTTTAAATACACCAATAAAACCGGAACTCGTTCCCATAATAATCGGAACACGTCCACCGACAGGACCGATTGCAAAAAGCTGGACCAATGTGACAACGCCTGCAATGATCATTGCATTCTGTAATAATTCGACATATACCGATGCAAAATCAGATGTTGCACCAATACCGCATGCACCACAGATCACGATCAGCGGTGTCAGGTTTCCGACAAACATTGCCAGAACATGCTGCAAACCATAAACGATCGCTTTCGGCCATGGAATTCTTCCGTCCATTTCATAAGGGGATGTGTACTCTTTTGTTTTTTCCATTTTTTAAACTCCTGTTATTTTTACTTTTGTTCCAGACAGTATGAAAAAAGTGGCTTTTTCTATCTGCCAGCATACAGTTTCATCCTGTTTTTCCTATCATCCGATAGCAGTATAGCATAGGTTCTCTTTTCCTGAAAAGTCATTATTATTAATGAATTTTATCGATATAACTAATAATTATCTGTTCAAATATATAAAAATGTTCCTCAGATCTTCTTTTCTCACCGATAATAACAGTTTTGACTGCATCCATCCGGAAAAAGTGACGCTTTCATTTCCCTCTGATATTGCAACTCATTGTCTGATTTTTCCAGAATATCCAGAGCTTTCCGCAACTGCCTTATATCCTTTTCCATAAAATCAGTATAATTGCCACGACCGACCAGTTTTAAATGGGTAATGCCGACCTGTTTCATGCGGTAAAGTGCGCAGAGCCCACAGCCGGTACTGCCGGTCAGATAACCATCTTCATCCAAAGGAAGTCCCTTCCCCTCTTTTCCCTGTATTCTGTCTGTTTCTGCCACATCTTTTTGTGCAGCATCTGTCTCTTCTTTCTTGTGCAGATTTCCCAGTTCATATGGTACTCTGCAAAGATGTGTCAGTTCATCACAGTGCAGGGAATTACAGAATGCCCCGGAAAAATGACAGAGTTCATTCAAAATGAAGGCTTCATATTCATGTGGGAAATCTGCCTCTTTAATACAGCTTTGCATATCTTCCAGCGAATTTTTCCTGTGAAAAATCACACGGCGGATTCCAAACGGTAACATCTGTTCTAACATTCCCCGGTTCACTTCCGCGGTCTCACCGCTTAAATGGATTCCGCAGTTGATTTTCTGCTGTCTGAGGTACAGCATCAGTGCCGGGTCTGCAATGATAAAATTTTCAAAGCCTGCTGCCATGCACTGTGTGATGATCTCCGCTATGACAGGATACTGCTCCCCTGTATAGTAGATGGAATTAAACGTCAATTCTACCGGCTTGCCATAATAGTCCACCATTTTTTTCAGAATTTGCAGTTCGCTCATGGAACCAATCTGCACATTGTAAAAAAGTACTTCCCTACGGTTTAACGGATGGATCACACCGTACTTTTCCGCCCAGGAAAACGGTACATATCCACAAAAGAATTCATCCGCCCCCGCTTTTACAAATGTCTCATATTCATCAATACTTCCTAAACCTGCGACAATTTTCATCTGTTAAAGTTCCACTTTCTCAATCACGCAGGTATGTGTCTTTGTCTTTTTATCATAATTAATTCCGGCTAACAGAAGATTACCTTTGTAATCCTCTAAGGATTTCACGTACTTTTTCTCTTTTATTTGTGCGATTGCACCTTCTGCATCCTTATCCCACTTTAATTCAATAATCACTGCCGGCTTATCCGCGTGTATTTTTCTTGGGATCATGCAGATATCTGCAAAACCTTTTCCTGTCGGCAGTTCCCGGATGATCGTATAATATTCTCTTGCAAAATAGAATGCCAGATGAATGGTACAACTCAATGAGTTTTCATCATGATACTGAAGAATTGAAATCTCATCATGGACATTCTCAATTCCGGCAGCAACTGCTTTTGCATCCTGATTCCATAATGCTTCCACTAACTTATGCGAATTTTCGACCGAACGCATTACCTCGTGCCAGTCCATGGTACTGATGGCATTGAGATATTCCTGTGACACTTCTTTGTTTGGAATGGTCACTTTCTCTGTCTCACTGTTATATGTCAGATAACCAAGGTGCACCAGTAAGGTCAGTACATCATCCTTTGTTGCAAAAGTTGTCATGTCGTTGCTGAATGTTCCGGTATTAATACGCACACCCTCCCCTGCAAGCATCTGGATCACTGAATCTTTCAATCCATCCATATTCATCTGAATATATATTTTCAGTGCCTCATAGGTCTCTGTTCGGTTCCAGTATGTGCCGAATTTGTGCCGCAGCATCGCTTCTACAACTGACTTTGGACTATATATTGAATATTTTCTATCTTCCAAACGGCTGTATGAAATCAGATCATATCCATCATACCACGCTTTGACTTCTTCAAAGTTCATGGCATATTCCTCACACAATCCCTTAACTTCTTCTTCCGTAAACCCAAAAAATTCTGCGAGTTCTCCCGGATCGGTCATGGAATATTCCATAAACATATTCAGTGCCGAGTGAGAACCGTATTTTTTTATAGGGAGGATTCCCGTCATATACGCAAGGGCAATATAATCTTTATCCTTTAGCCAGAACCGCAGGAAATCAAGATACTTTTTCTGTGACTCTTTGTCCTGCTCATATTCACGGAACAGGCAGTCCCATTCATCAATTAAAATGATGAACGGATGGTGCGTGTTGGCATAGACATCCTGCATCGCAAATACCAGATTATCTTCTATCTCATATGAAGAATATCTGTTTTTCAAATCTGTGATCAGCCTCTTTTGCAGTAATCTTAACATTTCCTCCATGCTCTGTGTTGCGCTCAAAAATTCCTGCATGTTAATTTTTAACACATCATACTGGTTCAAATGTTTCAGATACTCTTCTGACTGACTGATTTTAAGTTTATCAAAAAATTCCTTCGTATCACAATCTCTGTCATAATATGCCGCAAGCATATTTGCTGCCATAGATTTTCCGAATCGTCTTGGTCTGCTCACGCAGACATATTTCTGCTCTGTGCCAAGCACTGTGTTCGTCTTTTCAATCAGTCCGCTTTTATCAATATAAATTTGTGACCGCAGACTTCCCTGAAATGCTGTGCTGCCCGGATTAAGATAACTTCCCATAAAAAAATCCTCTCTGAACCATGTTATAACAAAGATATTTCACCCAATGTCATCCATGTAAAAATTTTATTTTTTAACATTTTTCTGCCTCTAACATAATCTTACAGGTTTTCTTATAACATGCGATCGCATATTTTAAGATTTTACAGATTCCGTCCTGATGCAACGCTTCTGCATACCCTGTATCATCAATCTGTTTCAATGCTTTTTTGCACTCTGCTTCCAGATTACCATCATTGGCATACTTCACCTCAATAACAATCCCGACCTCAGAATCTCCTACCTGGATCATGATATCACTAAATCCATCTCCAGATTCTCTGTTTGATGTCACAAGCCAGTTTTCTTTAAACCCAAGAATTCCAAGCAAAATTCCATGATAAAAATTTTCTTTTGTCGGCTTCTGTACAAAAGTATCTCTCACACTGATCGTTTTTTGCATGTAATCTGAAAAAAGCTTCTCTGCCACATCCGCTTTCTCTGTTAATAAAGCATCACAAAAAGCGTTTACTTTCTGACCATCCTGCTTAATATTCTCCTTAAATAATTTCAGAATATGTTCTGTGATAATATTTCTGATTTCTCTATTCGGGATCACAAGATCATACCTGTTTCCATCCGTATTGCTGCGGCTTGTCAGATACCCTGTCATAAAAAGGGTACTCCAGAGATTATCGATTGATGAATACAATTCCTTATAGGTCATCTCCTGACTGATTTCTTTCTGGACACTTCCACCATTCACAAGATGTTCCAACTCCAGTTTTGTGAGTTTCTGCGGTTCATAAATACTATTGATAAAGCGATGGATCACATCATTTCCGCTTGTATTCACCCAATAATTTTTTGGTGCACACTCCTGATTTGCAATATGATCACTGCAATAGTTAATCACATCCCATGGACAATATACATCAACATTTCCAAAACGATACCCATCATACCATTCTTTTACCGTCTCATAATGTGTATCCTGACCATAATAATGAAGCAACTCTTTTACTTCATCATCTGTAAAGCCAAAGTTTTCATCAAAATCAACATCCGTAATGGAATAAACTTTAAAATTATTCAATCCTGTAAAAATGCTTTCTTTTGCAACCCGAAGGCATCCTGTCAACACAGCAAACTTCAAACTGTGATTCGTCTTTAACACATTTTCAAATAAATTACGGATCAAAAGTACCATCTCATCGTAATAGCCATTTTCATTTGCTTTTGCAAGTGGCACATCATACTCATCAATCAAAACGATCACTTTTTCTTCATAATGTTTTTCCAAAAGTTCTGAAAGTTCCAATAAGCTGCTGCTTAACGTTCCATCATCCTTCATCTGAGAAAGCAATTTTTCAAAAAGTTCCTTATCAACCTGTGTCAGTTTTTCACTTTCTGATAAGTTCTGCAATCTACGCGCTTCTCTGTTGATAACTTTTACAAGACAGCTCCGTGCCTCGTCGAAAGTGTTTCCATTCACGCCTTTCAAACTGATGGATACAACCGGAAACTTTCCAAGATACTGTTTGCAGACTTCTTTATTCTTTGAAATATACAATCCATCAAAAAGTGATGCGTCTGCTCCTACCTCAAAAAATGTCTGAAGCATACTCATATTTAAAGATTTTCCAAACCGGCGTGGACGGGTAAAAAGATTTACCTTTCCCCACTGGGCGAGAAGCTGCTCGATCCATCTCGTTTTATCAACATAATAAAAATCTTCTTTCCGCATCTCTTCAAAACTCTCAATTCCAATTGGAAGTTTCTTACGTTTGTTCATAACAGCTTCTCCTTTCCAATCCACTACATACTTATTTTATTATAATTTTTTCATTCCGGAATAGCAAGCACTCTCTCCACCATCTCCTCAATGTTACGAACACACAATGATACAAACTCCGACCTGCACTCTTTATCTGCCAGTGCAATCGCTGCATCATTCATGATTTTAAAGTTCGGAACAGAATCGTTTGGCTTCTGTTCTCCGGCTGGCAGATACCACCTGGTTGCCCACCAGTCCTTGTGGTCTGCCGCACTGATTTTCAGATAATGCCCGACTGCTTTTACAGTTGCAGCATCGTATTCATCCACCTGATCCCCGTGTCCTTCCTCCGATTCTGCATTCGGATCAAAGACACAGAATCCCGCGAACAGACGATGTTCTACCTCCACACGGAACCAGAGCTGCTTTCCATCCGGCATCTGGGCATCATTTACAATGTAGTTGATTCCAGGATAGGTAGTGTTCCATTTATAAAAAAATTCATCCGCCTGCTCTTTATATTCGTACCAGTTGCTTTTTTTCTCTCTCGTCCAATGATTTCTTTCCGCCACTCCTGCCAACTGCTTTTCAAACTCTTCGAAAACCAGATAAATCAGCTTTGCTTTCGCAGCATTGATGGAATCTGCAATCTGCATCCCTGCTCTTAGGGAATCACCCGACTTAAGCAGTTCATCAATTACCATATTTCTCACCTTCTCACTTGTATAACCGCTGATTTGTTCTATGTTCTGGATAAACTGTTCCAAAATAGGAACCATTCCTGTATTTTCACAACTTTTACATGCTTTCAGCCAGTTTAAAATGTGCTCACGGAATGAGAGACAGACGATATCCTCCTCCGGTACTGACTGGCTGCCGGAAGATGTGCTGTCTTTTCCCGGTCTGTGTCCATCCAATGTCAGATAATACACTTTCGCCTGCGCATCTCTTCTTTTTGCATACTGATAATAATCAAAGCACTGGCTTTTCTGGTCAGCCGCATATATTTTCACTTCTATCGGAAGAAAATAGCTGCCAATTTCAATTACAATGTCGATTCTCCGCTCATCATCAATCGCATATTCTGCCGTCACAATTGCCTGATCTGCCAGTTTTGTATCCATTTTTTCCATTCCAAGACAATCTCTCAAGAAAATTTTTAAGTACTCTGCCCCTGCACCATGCTGCCCTCTCGGATTTAAAAGGTCAGCTATCATGCGGCAGATCAGAACTTCCTTTGACTGTATCTGTAAAACAGAAAAAATATTGTAATCTTTTGTTTTTAATAAATTTACATTTTCCGTGTTCTGCTTGATTACACGGTCAAGAACAGACTCCATCGTATTTTTCTCCCCTATTGCATTTCAGCGGAATCGTTTTCTATATAAAAATGCATTCCTGTCCAGACAATGTCCTACTATTACAAAGAAACATTCACAACAATCCGGTCAATCCCCTGTTCGAGATAATCCTGCAATTTTTTTTCATCCCACAGTATTTTCTCATCATATCCAAACAGTGAATTATATCTTCCCACCATTTTCAGATGCTTCGGATATAGAAATACTTTTTGCTCACAATATTTCGGGCAGTTTTCCGGCAACTTTTGTTTTCTCCTGTCACCATATCTGCAAACGGCATAAAGCGTGCAATACTGCGAGGTATTTGTCTGGAAAAAAGGAAGATGCAGGCTGTGGTGTCCATCTGGGATTGTAACCTTATATCCACATGATTCAAATTCAAATCTTTGTATATCGAATGTATTTTTTAAATAATCCTGATAAAATCCACAATTCAAATTATTTTCTGCCAGATTGTCCACATGATTCCCGATACCATGTTTATAAGGTAAACGGACATCTTTTCTACGTTTATTTAACAGAACTCCCAACACTGGCTTTAAGTGTGGTTTTCCCTGCAAAAGTATAGGCATCGCCCAGTCGTTTACGATAATTTCCTCCTGATCCTTGCCTGCCTCTTTTTCTCTGCTTTGGCACCATACTTCAAGTTCCTGCAACAGTTCATCAATCTCTTCCAACAGATGATTCCTAATATATGAGAAGGCAAGCGTCACCGCAAGATTGTTCTCCAACGCTTTCTCCAACACCTGAAACAGCAATTTTTTCTTTGGAAAAAGGTTGTGGCAGAACTGGTTTCCAATGTAGATTCTTGTCACTCTCTTCTTACTCAATGTGTGATGTTCCAGAAAATTGTTTTTCCAGTAATCGTGGCAAAATCTCGTCCAGTCTTTTTGTAGAAAATCATAATATAATTCCGGGCGGTCTATTGTGATGGCGAGCTCGAATTCAGGGAAATCTGTAATATTCCACTTTTTATGCTCCCACGTATTCCTGCACTCCTGTATTCCATCACCAACACAACTGAACCACTCTTTCTTCTGCTCTTCGAAGCTCTCTGCGTAAACTTCGTCCAATTCTGCCGGATAACCAACCATTTTTTCTGAAAGATACGCATCATCTCCTGCGAGTTTTAGCGATATGTAGTTGTCATAATCTGTCACCAGACGCTTTACCTGCTCCCTGTATTCCCCGTTTTTTGTCCACACCGAATAGATAAAGAAAAAGGGCGTCTCCTCTGTTAACTTCATCTCTCTTTCCTTCTCTGCCAACTGCACTTTGCGGTAACAGTCAGCAGAAAAGTCAAAAAAACAAATCTCAAGGCACGCCGCTTTTTCTATTTTTTCCGGTACACGAAACGAAAAACCTTCCTCCGACAGTCCTGTGATTCTGATTTCCAGATGATCACAGAAACCGCCAAGAAGTCCAAATGGAATCATCGGGATTCCGTTTATTTTTTCCATTTATTTTACCAGATTACACTCTTTTTTCATTTTCTCTACAAGGTCTTTTACATACTGCTCGGCATTTTCTACCGGAACTTTCTCCATAAGGCTCTTGTCACGAGTGGAAACTTCCACAACAGACTCTTTTAAGTTACGTGGGCTCACAACAACACGAACCGGAACCCCTAAAAGGTCTGCATCGGAGAATTTATTTCCGGCACTTACGGAGCGGTCATCATAGATCACTTCCACACCGGCATTCTGTAAATTCTCATATAAAGTATCTGCTACTTCCCTGACACCTTCTTTGTCAAGGTTCATCGCACAGATGTGAACCTGCCACGGAGCAATGCTCATTGGCCAGATTGGACCATAATCATCATGATGTGCTTCACAGATGGAAGCTGCCATACGTCCGACACCGATACCGTAGCAACCCATGATTGGATTTTTGCTTGTACCGTCTTTGTCCACATAGGTCATGTTCATGGTCTTGGTGTATTTCGTTCCGAGCTGGAAGATGTTACCAACCTCAATACCACGGGAAATGGTCAGTGATTTCTTACCGCAGCATGGGCAGATACCGCCCTCCACAACTTTTGCAAGATCAACATACTCTGCATCCGGGAACTCGCGCTCCATATTCAGGCCTGTGTAATGATAATCCACTTCATTGGCGCCGCAGACAAGATTTGTTGTTCCCTTTAAAGAACGGTCAAATAAAACGATGCAGTCTGCATTCTGGTTCACCGGTCCGATAAATCCTGCCTGAATGCCACTCTCCTCTGTGATCACTCCCGGATGGACATCGCAGCCAAGGTAATTGGTCAGCTTTGTCTCATTAATTTCGAGGTCACCACGCACGAAAATGAGAATATATTTGTCATCCGAATTTCTCTGGTAAACAACGGCTTTCATGGATTTCTTTGCATCCACATGTAAAAATTCACAGACCTGTTCAATTGTATGCATCTCAGGTGTATGAACCTTTGTCAGCTCCTGCATAGCCTCTGTCTCGTTCTCTACAATGTTTTCGGCAGCTTCCATATTGGCACGGTAATCACACTCATTACAGATTACGATAGAATCCTCTCCGATTGGAGTTAAAAGCATGAACTCATGGGAAACATTTCCGCCCATCATACCGGAATCAGATTTTACAGAAACCACCTCCGGAATACCTGCTCTTGCATAGATTCTCTCATATGCTTTGTGGCATTTATCATAGTACTGCTCTAAATCTTCCTGGCTTGTGTGGAAGGAGTACGCATCTTTCATTGTAAACTCACGCACACGGATCAGTCCTGCTCTTGGACGTGCCTCGTCACGGAATTTTGTCTGGATCTGATAAATCATGAATGGGTATTTTGCATAGCTCTGTCCATATTCTCTTACTAACTGGACGGCTGCTTCCTCATGTGTCATACCAAGAACCATCTGCGCTCCGTTTCGGTCTGTAAAACGTAAAAGTTCTTTTCCGATGCTGTCGTATCTGCCAGATTCCTGCCAGAGACTTGCCGGCATA
>ENA-ORMS01001631-ORMS01001631.1-human-gut-metagenome-genome-assembly--contig:-NODE-1631-length-17637-cov-4.804004_pt1 | contig 17637 bp, 15 predicted proteins | sample MGYA00242104_ERZ508997 | MGnify/ENA primary metagenome ERZ508997 (study PRJEB26280, sample SAMEA2338704) | human gut metagenome | biome: human gut; feature: human-associated habitat; material: faeces... | reverse complement strand
GCGGCGATGGCGATGGGCGCCATGACCAGGATGGAGGTGATGTCGAACTTGGCGATGACGAACTTCTGCAATCCCACGATGTCCGCGCCGGCGACTTCGGTGAAATCTACCTTGCCAGCGATAAGGGCGACGATGTACGCACCTACCACACCCAGTAGGATGGGGATGATCTTGACCATGCCCTTGCCCCAGATGTTGGCCACGATGATGATGGCGATGGCCACCAGGGCCAGCCACCAGCAGGTGGAGGCGTTGTTGATGGCCGTGCCGGACAGGTTCAGGCCGATGAGGATGATGATCGGGCCGGTGACGATGGGCGGGAAGAAGCGCATGACCTTTTTCGCACCCACCAGCTTGAACAGCAGGGCCAGCACCAGGTACAGAAGACCTGCCACCACCACGCCGCCCAGGGCGTAGGGCAGCTTTTCCTCGCCGGTCATCGCGGCGAATTTACCGGCGTCCAGCTGGGCCACCGCCTCGAAGCCGCCCAGGAAGGCGAAGGATGAGCCCAGGAACGCGGGGACTTTGAACTTAGTGCAGACGTGGAACAGCAGCGTGCCGATACCGGCAAACAGCAGGGTGGTCTGGATGGACAGGGGCAGGCCGTAGCCCGTCACCAGGATGGGCACCAGCACCGTGGCGCCGAACATGGCGAACAGGTGCTGCAGACCCAACAGGAGCATCCGGGGTGCGCCCAGCTCCCGGGCGTCATAGATGGCGTCGTGTCCTAATTTCTTGTTCATGTGACTTGTCCTCTCTTTCTCGTTCATCCGTATATGTTTACTTACTTACAAACAGCCTAAAAAAATGACCGGTGAAAAATCACCGGTCAAATGGAAACAATATCAGAAACAAAAACAGAGGGAGCGTCAGTCCGCTTTTTCACGATCGTCTTGCAGGTCATGGCGTGTCCCTCCTCTCATTTTTCTTGCCTATTATACGGGGCTCGGCCGCAAAATGCAATACACTTCTATGCCAATATCCTGTCAAAATTTCAGAAGATGATTTGGCTGTATTGCACAAGGTCATTCGCCACGCTTATCGCTGCCATCCGCCAATCTTAACCGCCGCCGCAAAACGGGGCACACGCCCGCCGCCACGATGATCTTCACGGCGTCTCCCGGCAGGTAGGGCAGCATCCCCGCCCACAGCAGCGCGGAAAACGTCATACCCTTGCCCATATAGGCGTTGAGGATCAGCGCCATGTAGGGCATTCCCACGGCGTACAGCGCGGCCAGTCCCGCCAGCGACGCCAGTGCCATGCGTTTGGGGTCCAGACTCTCCCCTGCCACGGCACCCACCACCCATGCGGCCGGGATCAGCCCCAGCAGAAACCCGAACGTGGGCTGGAACACATAGCCAAAGCCGCCGCCCATGGTGAAGATGGGCAGGCCCACCAGCCCCAGCAGGACGTACACCGCCTGGCTCAAAGCGCCCCACCTCCGGCCCAGCAGCAGCCCCGCCATGGCAGTGAACAGGTATTGCAGCGTTACGGAGCTGTACCCCATCGGAATACGCAGAAATGCCCCCACCGCCGTCAGCGCAGCGAACAGGGCGGTATAGACCAGCTTGCGGGTACGGGTGTTCATAGGCGTCCCTCCTCCAAAAACTGTCCTGATGATACTAAATTCCTTAACACCTGTCAACTATTTACAAACGCGGAATACAGTGCTACAATGTGTTTTCGACCGAAAGGAGATGATGGCCGTGACTTGGGATGTTCTGCGCTATGACACCGTGGACTCCACCAACAACGTATGCAAGGCCCTTGCCGCGCAGGGGCTGGACAGCACCGCCGTCATCGCCCGGGCGCAGACCGCCGGTAAGGGCCGGCTGGGCCGTTCGTTCCAATCACCGGAGGGCGGCCTGTATCTTTCCGCCCTGTGGCAGGACTGCCCGGCCGGGCAGCTGCTCACCGTGACGCCGCTGGCCGCGGTGGCCGTGTGCCGCGCTGTTGAGAGCCTCTGCGACACGGACTGCGGCATCAAGTGGTGCAATGATGTGGTGCTGCACGGCAAAAAGCTCTGCGGCATTCTGACCGAGTCCTCCCTGCTCCCCGACGGCAGTGCGGCGTGGCTGGTGGTAGGTATCGGTGTCAATGTGGGACAGGCCTCTTTTCCGCCGGACATCGCGGACATGGCCACATCCCTTGCCCTACAAGAGCTTGACGTGTCGCCGGACGCGCTGGCAGACGCCATACTGGCCCAGCTGACAGCCATGCGGACTGTGCTGACCGACCCAGTGGAATGGCTGGCGGAATACCGGCGACGGTGCGTGAATTTGGGCAGACCCGTGCGCGTCCTGCGAGGCAATACCGTCCGGCAGGCCACGGCGCTGGCCATAGACGAACAGTTCGGCCTGACGGTGCAGTATGAAAACGGCGAAACGGAGACAGTCCGCAGCGGCGAGGTCTCAGTGCGGGGACTGTACGGATATATAGAATGAGGTGATACGAGCATGAACACAAAACTTCTCGCTCAGTTGTTCCTCACCTTTGCCAAGGTGGGCGTCATGACCTTCGGCGGCGGTATGGCCATGCTGCCCATCCTCCAGCGCGAGGTCGTGGAGGACAAGGGCTGGGCTACAGACGAGGAGCTGGTGGACTATTTTGCCATCGGCCAGTGCACCCCCGGCATCATCGCTGTAAACACCGCCACCTTCATAGGGCAGAAGCAGGCCGGTATTATCGGCGGCATCGTGGCCACGCTGGGCATTGTGTTCCCATCGCTGATCATCATCACCGCACTGGCAGGCGTCATCAACAGCTTCTCCCATCTGGCTTGGGTGCAGCACGCCTTTGCGGGTATCCGCGTATGCGTGTGCGTGCTGATCTTCAACGCGGTGGTCAAGCTGTTCAAGGGCTCTGTGAAGGACTGGGCCGCCGGGCTGATCTTCCTTGCTGTGCTGGCGGCGGCGCTGCTTACCGACCTGTCCCCCGTCATCTTCGTGGCGGCGGCCGCGGCGCTGGGCATCGTCATTCAGAACGTGATAAGGAGGGCGAAATAATGCTGTACCTCCAACTATTCTGGGAATTCTTCAAGACCGGTCTGTTCGCCGTGGGCGGCGGGCTGGCCACTCTGCCCTTCCTGCAAGATATGGCCGACCGCACCGGCTGGTTCACCCATGCGCAGCTGGCGGATATGCTGGCGGTGTCGGAGTCCACGCCGGGACCCATCGGTGTGAACATGGCCACCTACGTGGGCTTCACCACCGGCGGCATCGGCGGAGCACTGATCGCCACCATCGGGCTGGTAACCCCCTCCGTTATCGTCATTCTCATCGTGGCAGCGTTCCTGAAAGCCTTTCGCGACAGCAAGTGGGTCAGCGCCGCGTTCTACGGCCTGCGCCCCGCCTCCACCGCGCTGGTGGCTGCGGCGGGCATCTCCGTAGTACCTATCGCCTTGCTGCACAGTGGTATGACCGGTCTGGCCGCGCTGAACTGGCCGGCTATCGCCCTGGCGGCCGTACTGCTGGTGTGTACCAACTGGGTACCTGTGGTGAAAAAGTGGCACCCTATCGTGTTCATCGGCATTTCCGCCCTGGTGGGCGTTCTGCTGAAATTTTGAGAAAAGGGAGACGCTGCGCGTCTCCCTTTTTGTATATATTTTCTCCCGGCAGGGCAGACTATCGCTGCTATACTGTCAGGAGGTTTGTATTCTATGTCTGAAATGTTCTGTTTTCAGTGTCAGCAGACGGCGGGCAACAGCGGCTGCGTCCGCACCGGCGTCTGCGGCAAGCAGCCGAAAACCGCCAATTTGCAGGACTATCTGGTGTGCTCCCTCATCCACCTGGCGGAGATATATGCCGCCAAGGAGGACTATCCTCCGGAAGTCACACACCTGCTGGCGGACGGTCTGTTCGCCACGCTGACCAACGTAAATTTTGACGATACAGCCTTACAGGGCTATATCCGCCGCGCCGAAAAACTGGCGCCCCAGCGTCTGCCGATACAGGACCCGAGTTGGCTATGGCGCGGCGATACGGACATCGTGTCTCTGCGCGCCACACTGCTGTTCGGCATGAAGGGTATGGCAGCCTATGCCCATCACGCTTTCCGCCTTGGGCAGGAGGATGAGGCGGTCAGCCAGTGGTTCTACAAGGGGCTGTGCGCCCTGCGGCAGGAGCACACCGTTGAGGAGTGGCTGGCCCTCATCACGGAATTTGGTCTGGTAAACTATCAATGCATGGCCCTGCTGGACAAGGCCAACACCGCCGCCTTCGGTGACCCGGCGCCCGCAAAGGTCCACACGGACATCCGTCGGGGGCCGTTCATCGTGGTATCCGGCCACGATCTGGAGGACCTGCACCAGCTGCTGGAGCAGACGACAGGCACCGGTGTCAACGTGTACACCCACAGCGAGATGCTGCCCGCCCACGGGTATCCGGGGCTGCGAAAATACCCGCAGCTGGCCGGAAACTTCGGCACCGCCTGGCAAAACCAGCAAAGCGAGTTCGACAGCCTTCCCGCACCCATTCTGATGACCACCAACTGCATCATGCCGCCCCGTCCCAGCTATGCCGACCGTATCTATACCACGTCGGTGGTGGGCTATCCCGGACTGAAGCACATCCCGGAGGATCGGCAGGGCCGCAAGGATTTCTCCGCCCTCATCGACCAGGCGCTGGCCCTGGGCGGATACAGCACCGACCGGAGCATGAGCGGCATCAACGGCGGACATATCCTGACCACCGGCTTTGCCCACAAGGCGCTGGGCGACAGCGCCCCGGCGGTGATCGACGCCATCAAAAGCGGCGCGGTGAAGCACATCTTTTTGGTGGGCGGCTGCGACGGCGCGCACCCCGGACGGAACTACTACACGGAGTTTGTGAAGCGCACGCCCATGGATTCGCTGGTGCTGACGCTGGCCTGCGGCAAGTTCCGCTTCAACGACCTGGATCTGGGCGACATCGGCGGCATCCCACGCATTTTGGACGTGGGCCAGTGCAACGACGCATACAGCGCGGTGGAGATCGCGCTGGCGCTGGCGGAGGCCTTCGGCTGCACCGTCAATGAGCTGCCGCTGACGCTGGTGCTGTCGTGGTACGAGCAGAAGGCGGTGTGCATTCTGCTGAGTCTGCTGGCGCTGGGCGTGAAGGACATCTATATCGGGCCGACGCTGCCGGCGTTTATGTCAGAGACGGTGGTAAAGACGTTGGTGGACGCTTACGGCTTACAGCCCATCACCCATCCGCAGCAGGATCTGGACGCCATACTGCACAGAGGCTGACCGGGATTGTAAGTCGAGGCACATTATGATAAAATAGCCGCAAAGCGGCTATTTTCGGGCTGTTGAAAAAGCCGGAGGTTTTTTCAACAGCCTGGGCCGGGGAACGCTTCCGCGTTCCCCGGCCTTTTTACTTATGTATTGGCAGAGCTGCGGCGGCACTGGTCGGTGATCTCGCGCTTCAGCGCCTGCATGGGCGGAGCGGACAGGTCGCGTGGGTAGTCATAGCTTGTCAGGTCGAACTCCCGCAGGGTGCTGTCTGGATGCATGACGAGGATCTTCTGCCCCAGCAGCAGCGCCTCGTCCAGCTGGTGCGTCACCAGCACGATGGTGCGGGGCATGGCCCGCTGGACGGCCAGCAGCTGCGCTTGCAGCTCCTCGCGGGTGAGGAAATCCAGCGAGGCAAAGGGCTCGTCCATCAGCAGCAGCTCCGCCTGACCGGCCAGCACACGGGCCAGCCCCAGGCGCTGCTTCATGCCGGTGGACAGCTCTGCCGGCGTCAGGTCAGCGTAGTCCTCCAGCCCCACCAGCTTTACGAAGTCACGGGCCTTCTCGTAGCGCTCCTCCGGCGTTTTACCCACGCCGCAGGCCATGGCCACGTTCCGCTGCACGCTGGTCCAGGTGATGACGTAGGGCTCGGGACTGAGCATAGCGCTGTGCCAGCCCTCAGGGATGTGCAGCTCCCCGCTGTCGGGCTGCTCCTTCCCTGCCAGCAGCTTCAGCAGCGTGCTCTTGCCGCAGCCGCTGCGGCCCACGATGACGGTGAGCTGCCCCAGCGGGAACGACACAGACAGGTCGCGCAGCACGCGGCGGGTACGGCTCTCCCGTGTCTCGCCGGTGAGCACCACCTCGGTGCTGTAGGTGGTGTAGGACTTATTCACATGGCGAAGGGTAATGGCTTCCATGGTGTTACCTCGATCTGTGCAGAATACGGTATTAGATAATGTGCCAAACAAGCAGGTTGTCCGTGAACTCCGCCGCGATGCGGCCCTCCTCCTTCAGCCAGGAGAGGAACGAGCGGACGGTGCTGCCCACCAGGGCGTACTGCTGGAAGGTCATTTCCAGGCCGTAGGCGGTGAACAGCTTTTGCAGCAGCGCTTCAAAGTACAGCGGCTGGGCGCAGAGGGCCAGGATGCGGTCTGATACCTGGTGTACCTTGTCGATGTTGTACTGGGCCAGCTGGGACACGTCCTCCGCGGCGGCGGCATGGGCGGGGACAAACAGCCGGGCCTGCATGGTCTTGACCGTCTCCAGGGTGGCCAGGTAGGCGGCCACGTCGTAGATGAAGGGGATCTGATACTTGTCCAGCGTCTCGCGGCTGGACAGGCAGTCGGCCAGGTAGACCACGTCCTCCGCCGTGCGGAAGCCCACCATGTCGAAGAAGTGACCGGGCAGGGGCAGCAGCGCAAAGCCCTCCGGCAGCACGTCCGCCGTCAGCTCATGGGCGTCGCTGGGCTGGGCCATGAGGAACTTGTGGCGCAGCTCCCTAGGCGGGAAGCCGCCGTAGAGAAAGGACGGCTCCAGCAGCGGGTGGCGGGTGATGTCGCACTCGATTCCGGGGGCGTAGACGGCGCAGCCAGTCTGCTTTTGCAGATACTGGTTGCCGCCCACATGGTCGGCGTTGGAGTGGGTGTTGTAGATGGCGGTGAGACGCCAGCCGTTTTTGTCCAGGTGCTGGCGCACCTTGCGGCCCGCGTCCTTGTCGCTGCCGCTGTCGATGAGGCAGACATCCGTCTCGTTCAGGCGGACAAGGCCGATCTTGGCGGGGCTTTCGATGTAATAGCAGCTCTCGCTGGCCTGGATAAGCTCGTACATGGGCGCGGCCTCCTTTTCGTGTTGTGTATTTACCCCCACAGGGTGGTGAGCATGGGGACGACCTGCTTTTTCCGGGACATGACACCGGGCAGGAACACGGTGTGGTCCTTGGGCTCGACGGCGAAGGCGTTGCGGATGGTGTCATCGCTGCCCACATAGAGAAGCTGCGTGCCCTCCTGCAGCACGTCGGTGAGCATGAGGATGACCATGTCGTAGCTGTTATCCTGCTGCATACGGCGCATGGCATCCAGCAGCTCGTCCTTGCGCTCCATCAGCTTTTGGGAGTCGATGCAGGTGATCTGTCCCACGCCCAGCACCTGCTCGGAGATGTGGAACTCCTTGAAGTCGCTGCGGAGCAGCTCCTCGGCGGACTTGCCGTCGTTGCTGCCGCTGAACAGCTCACGGCCCAGGTCGGCGAGGGACACGCGGGCGATGCGGGCCAGCCGCTCCGCCATGGCGATGTCGCGCTTGGTGCAGGTGGGGGATTTGAACATGACCGTGTCGGACAGGATGGCCGCGGCCATCAGGCCCGCCATGTGGGGAGACGGCGTGACGCCGTGCTCCTGGTACATGGAGGTGATGATGGTGTTGGTGCTGCCCACCGGCTCGTTGCGGACGGCGATGGGCTGGCGGGTCTGAATGTCCGCCAGGCGGTGGTGGTCGATGATGCCCAGGATCTCCGCCTGCTCGATGCCGGGGACGGTCTGAGCCAGCTCGTTGTGGTCCACCAGCACCACCTGCTTGCGTCGGGGCTTCAGCAGGTGGTAGCGGGACAGCGTGCCCACCACCTTCTCGTCCTCGTCCAAAACGGGGTAGCAGCGGTAGCGGCTCTTGAGCACCACCTCGCGGACGTCGTCGATGTAGTCGTCCAGGTGGAAGGAGATCAGCCCCTCGGTGGCGCAGGGCCGGTCGATGGGCGTGGCCTGATAGATAAGGCGGTGGACGCGGCTGGCATCCAGCGGCGTGGAGATGACGCAGGTATTGCCCGCGTTTTCCAGCCACGCCGGGTCAACGTCCGTCTGGCACAGGATGAGGCAGGCGATCTGCTGATCCAATGCGCGGCGGATCATATCCGGCTGGCTGCCGCACAGCACGATGCTGTCGGGGCCGTCGAACAGCAGGTTTTCGCAGTCCTGGGGCAGGGCGATGGACACCGTACCGCTGACGGTATCCACCAGGTCGCCGCCATCGCCCATGACGCGGCCCTCGATGACGCTAAGCAGGTTGAACAGAGGGATGTCGTCCACACGGGGATCGCCCACGGTGTTCAGGCTGAAGGTGGCGATGTCGCCGGCGGAGAGCATGCCGTGGAGCGTGCCGTCCTCGTTGACCACGGGGATGGCGGAGATCTTCTGCTCGCGCATCAGCTTCCACGCACGGTCCATGGTGACGGAGGCATCCAAACAGGGCGGGCGGTCAAACTCCAGGTCGCGCACCTGGGTGCGGACATTTTGGATGAACCGGGGCGGGTCGAAATGGAAACGCTCCAGCATACGGTTGGTCTCGTCGCTGATCGTGCCCAGGTGCACCGCCACGTACTCCTTCTCGCCCAGGGCGTTTTTCAGGGCGGCGAAAGCCATGGCGGCAACGATGGAGTCGGTATCCGGGTTGCGGTGGCCGGTCACATAGATCTCGTTCATAGAAGCTGCTCCTTTGCGTAAAATATCTTCCTCTAGCCTTTGATTATAAAGGAACTTTGCCCCGCGGTCAATCCGCGCCGGGAATTTTCGTACCTTGATCTTTTCATAGGTTTTGTATCACTCCCGTTATTTCCGTTTCGGCCTCACTGCGTAGTCGCGCAGGCCGGGGACAGCGCCGCCTGATGCCGCCCACAGATACAGGCTGGCCACGCTGCCGTAAGGGCTGAACCGGCGGCGGTATTTTTCAAACAGCTTACGGTCGATGCGGCGGTGGTGATAGACCATCCGCAGACCCCGCTGAATAGCCAGGTCGTCATAGCTGAACACGTCGGGCCGTTGCATACAGAACAGCAGGATCATCTCCGCCGTCCACACGCCGATGCCCCGCAGGGAACTGAGGGCGCGGATAGCATCCTCATCGCTCATGTGGCACACCGCGTCCAGGTCAAATTCCCCGCTGTGTACCTTTCCGGCGAAGTCGCGGATATAGTCTGCCTTGCGGAAGGTCATGCCCAGCGATTGCAGCTGTGCCGGGTCGGCGAACAGGATCGTCTCCGCCGTCACTGTGCCCAGGGCATCCCGCATCCGCTGCCAAATGGTGGCCTGGGCCTTGGTGGAAATCTGCTGACCGATGATATGGTGGACAACGGATGAAAAGAGGTCGGTGTCCACCTCGCGTTGGATCATGCCCACCTGGTCAATGACCGCAGCCAAGCGGACATCCCGCTGCCGCAGATAGGACAGCTCCTTTTCACCGTATGTAAAGTACAAGGCCCTCACACCTCTTTTCGCAAACCGATTTTCTGCACGGCATATTATAGCGAAAAAAAGGCGGTTTGGCAAGGTGGAAGCTGCGGATGGCCCACCGTTCAGACAATGTGCTCCGTGTGCGTGAGTTTTTATAAGAATACATAAACATCGTGCAAAGAAACTAACAGAGTAGCCAAAAATTATCTAGATTTATGCTTAAAAAATGATTGCAAATTTCCGGGGTTATATTATAATACGGATAACTAAATCTGTAAGAGGGTGAACACGTATGGAACTGCAAATTCAGGATCTCGTTTCCTCTATCAAGAAGGACGGGATCGACAGCGCCAACCGGGAGGCTGCCGCCATTGTAGCCGAGGCGAAACGGCAGGCGGACGCCATCATAGCTGACGCGAAGAAGGATTCCGACAAGCTGCGCGAGGACGCCAAGGCGGAGGTCGAGGTGTTCAAAAGCAGCGCGGAGCTCAGTGTGCAGCAGGCCAAGCGCGACGCGGTGCTGGCCTTCCGCCAGGAGATCCAGAAGGAGTTTGAAAAGCTCCTGGCCGCTGACACCGGCAAGGCACTGGATCAGCAGGCGCTGGTCACGCTCATCAAGGCCGCCGTGCAGGGTGAGGACGTGTCCGCCTACGCCGTGGAGGTAGGCCAGGTGACGGACGGGCTGCGCCAGGAGCTGGCCCGGGAGCTGCAAAACGGGTTGGAGATACGTCCGTCCAAGAAGGTGGGCGCGGGCTTCCGCCTGGCCGCCAAGGACGGCTCGGGCTACTTTGATTGCTCCGAGCAGGCGCTGGCGGAGATGCTGATGCCCTTCTTCCGGGATATGCACCTGTAAGGAGGGGTCACGTGGCTTCCTATTACTATCTGATCTCCAGTCTGCCCATGCTGAAGACCCAGGGCGAAGCGCCCATGGACTACGCCGCGTTTTTGGCCATGTGCCAAACGGCGGTGGGCAGCGGCGTATACCAAACGCTGGAGACGCTGACGGTGGACGCCGACAAAGGGCCGCTGCTGTCCCAGTGGGCATCGTTCTATCAGGCGTTGCGGCGGGAGCTGACGTACCAGCGCTGTGTGAAGCTGGGCCGCCCCTGCCCCGTTCCCTCTGACCGGGAGGCCGCCATTACCCAGGCTGTGACGGCGGCGGTGAACGCGGACGACCCGCTGGAGGGCGAGCGCATTTTGCTGGAGCTGCAATTCAGGCGGCTGGACGATATGATCGGCCTGCACAATTTCGATGAGCACGCCCTGTACGGCTACGCCATGAAGCTCCGGCTGCTGGAGCGGCAGCAGGGCTTCCGCTACGAGGCGGGCAAACGGGCTTTTGACGGTTTGATGGATCACATCCGGCAGCAGGTCGTCAGCCTATAACGAAACAGGAGAAACAACAATATGGACAAGGTAACAGGATATGTGACAGGGGTCAACGGAAACCTGGTGTCCGCCAGCTTTTCCGGCTCTGTGCGAAAAAATGAAGTGGGCTACGTCCTGGTGGGCGATGACCGGCTGAAGGGCGAGGTCATCCGCGTCAACGGTGACACGGCCAGTATGCAGATCTATGAGATGACCAACGGCATCCAGGTGGGCGACAAGGTGGAGCTGTCCGGCGAGCTGATGAGCGTGGAGCTTGGGCCGGGCCTTTTGACCCAGGTGTTCGACGGCTTGCAGAACCCGCTGCCGGACCTGGCGAAGAAGTGTGGCTTCTTCCTGGAACGGGGCGTGTATCTCGACCCCATCCCCAACCGGGACTGGGAGTTCACCCCCTCGGTGAAACCCGGCGACACCGTCGCCGCCGGTGACGCGGTGGGCAGTGTGCCGGAGGGGCTGTTCACCCACCTGATCATGGTGCCCTTCGGTGTGAAGGGCGAGTGGAAAGTGAAATCCGTCCGGGAGAAGGGCGTGTATAACGTCCGGGACACCGTGGCGGTGATCGAAAACGAAAACGGCGAGGAGAAGGCGCTGACCATGGTGTTCTCCTGGCCGGTGAAGCAGGCCATCCAGTGCTATGAGGAGCGTCTGCGCCCCGATGAGACGCTGGTGACGCAGCTGCGCTGCGTGGACACGTTCCTGCCGGTGGCCAAGGGCGGCACGTTCTGCGTGCCCGGCCCGTTCGGCGCGGGCAAGACGGTCTTGCAGCACATGGAGGCCAAGAACGCCGACGTGGATATCGTCATCGTGGCCGCCTGCGGCGAACGCGCCGGCGAGGTGGTGGAGGTGCTGACGGAGTTCCCGGAGCTGATCGACCCCCGCACAGGGCGCTCCCTGATGGAGCGCACCATCATTATATGCAACACGTCCTCCATGCCGGTGGCCGCCCGTGAGGCATCGGTCTACACCGCCGTGACCATGGCGGAGTATTACCGGCAGATGGGGCTGGACGTGCTGCTGCTGGCAGACTCCACTAGCCGCTGGGCGCAGGCCATGCGCGAAATGAGCGGACGGCTGGAGGAGATCCCCGGCGAGGAGGCGTTCCCCGCCTATCTGGAGTCCGTCATCGCCTCATTCTACGAGCGGGCCGGTAAGGTGCGGCTGAAAAACGGCAAGGTGGCCTCCGTCACCATCGGCGGCACGGTCTCCCCCGCCGGCGGCAACTTTGAAGAGCCGGTGACACAGGCCACGCTGAAGGTGGTGGGCGCGTTCCACGGTTTGTCCCGCGAACGCTCCGACGCCCGCAAGTACCCGGCTATCCACCCCATCGACTCCTGGTCCAAGTACCGGGGCGTGGTGGACATGGAGCGGGTGGAGCAGGCACGGGCCATCCTGAAGCGCAGCAGCGAGATCAATCAGATGATGAAGGTCATCGGCGAGGAGGGCACTTCCGCCGAGGACTATATCGTGTACCAAAAGGGTGAGCTGCTGGACGCGGTGTATCTCCAGCAGAACTCCTTCGATCCCATCGACGCGGCCTGTGACCCGGCGCGGCAGCTCCACGAGTTCAACGTGCTCTACGATGTACTGACCCGGGAGTTCGCACTCAGCGATAAGAAGGAGATCCGCGCCTTCTTCAACCAGGTTCGTCAGGAGTTTTTGGACTGGCACAACACCGTGTTCCAGACGCCGGAGTTCGAGGCCCAGGAGCGGAAGCTGAAGGACTTCTACCTGAGCCGTGCGGCGGAATGAGAGAGGTGGCAAGATGCAGAAGGTTTATACGAAAATAGAATCCATCGTCGGCAACGTTGTGACCGTGCGGGCCAGCGGCGTTCGCAGCGGCGATCTGGCGCTGGTGGGCGAGAGCTACGCCAACGTCATCAAGCTGGATAGAGACCTGGTGACGTTACAGGTATTCAGCGGCACGCAGGGCGTGAGCACCACCGACCCGGTGCGGTTTTTGGGACGGCCCATGATGGTGTCCTTCTCCGATCACCTGCTGGGCCGCATCTTCAACGGCGCGGGCGTGCCACGGGACAACGGCCCTGCCCTGACGGAGAACATGATCCCCATCGGCGGGCCGTCCGTGAACCCGTCCAGGCGTATCGTGCCCAACAAGATGATCCGCACCGGCATCCCCATGATCGACGTGTTCAACACGCTGGTGGAGAGTCAGAAGCTGCCTATCTTCTCCGTGTCCGGCGAACCCTATAACCAGCTGCTGTCCCGCATCGCCATGCAGGCGCAGGTGGACGTGATCGTGCTGGGCGGCATGGGCCTGAAGCACGACGACTATCTGTTCTTCCGGGACACGCTGGAAAAGAGCGGCGCGATGGGCCGCACGGTGATGTTCATCCACACCGCCTCCGACCCCACGGTGGAGTGTACTCTGGTGCCGGATATGGCGCTGGCCGTGGCGGAGCAGTTCGCGCTGAACGGCAAGCGGGTGCTGGTGCTGCTGACGGATATGACCAACTTCGCCGACGCGCAGAAGGAAATGGCCATCACCATGGAGCAGGTGCCCTCCAACCGCGGCTATCCCGGCGACCTGTACAGCTGCCTGGCATCCCGGTATGAAAAGGCCGTGGACTTTGAGGGCGCGGGGTCGATCACCATTTTGGGCGTGACCACCATGCCCGGCGACGACGTGACACACCCCGTCCCCGACAACACAGGTTATATCACCGAGGGGCAGTATTACCTGAAAAACGGGCACATCGAGCCGTTCGGCTCACTGTCCCGCCTGAAGCAGAACGTGAACGGCAAGACACGCAGCGACCACCGGGCGCTGATGGACGGCATGATCCGGCTTTACAGCGCCTATAAGGAGAGCCTGGAGAAGAAGTCCATGGGCTTCATGATGTCCGAGTGGGACGAGAAGCTGCTGAAATACGGCCATCTGTTTGAAACGAAGCTGATGGATCTGAGCGTGAACATCCCGCTGGAGGAGGCGCTGGATCTGGGCTGGGAGATCCTGGCCGAGTGCTTCGAGCCCAACGAGACGGGCCTGAAGACCAGCCTCATCCAGGAACGGTGGCCCAAGCGCGGCGCGGTGGAATGAAGGTGCGCCTATGGCTGTCAAACTAACGAAAAATGAGTTGAAGGTGCAGAAGGACCGGCTGAAGCAGTTCCAGCGGTATCTGCCCACCTTGCAGCTGAAAAAGCAGCAGCTGCAGGCCGTGGTCATGCAGGCCGCGGCACAGCTGGAGCAGGTGGAGCGCCAGCGTCAGGCGGCGGTGGCCGGACTGGACGACTGGGTGGCCGTCTTTGCGGAGAACGACAGCTTCCCGCCGGACAAACGGCTGGAGACCCTTGTCCGTCCCCGCAGCGTGGTGTGCGGGCAGGAGAACATCGCCGGCGTCACCGTGCCGGTGTTTCAGGAGCTGACCTTTGAGGACATCCGATATGATGTGGCGGACTACCCCCTGTGGGTGGACACCGCGGCGGTGCGGCTGCGGGAGATCGCCGGGCTGGACGCTATGGCCAAGACGCTGCGGCAGCGGGTGACGCTGCTGGAGCGGGAGCTGCGCGCCACAGCCCAGCGGGTGAACCTGTTCGAGAAGGTGAAAATCCCCGAGGCCAAGGAGAATATCCGGGTCATCGGCATCTACCTGGGCGACCAGCAGACCTCCGCCGTGGTGCGGGGCAAGATCGCCAAGAAGAAGCTGCAGGAGGTGGGCCGATGATCGAAAAAATGAAGGTGGTACACATCGTCACCACCGCATCGGAAAAGACCGCCCTGCTGGATCGCCTGCGGGAGCTGGGCGTGATCCACTTCGCCGAAAAGGCCGATGCCGACCAGCGGTATCTGACGCGCTTCGCGGCGCTTTCCGAGGCGGCAGCGGTGTTGCAGGAGTATCCCCAAGGGGAGCAGGCCGCCGCGCTGTCCGACGAGGAATTTGAGGCGTTCTTCCGGGAGCTGACGGACTGTATCGACCGCAGGAAGGTCTTGCAGGAGCAGCAGACCGCCGCCCACGCCGCCGCGGAGCGGCTGGCGGAATGGGGACACTTCTCCCCTGCCCAGCTCCGGGAGCTGCAAAGCAGCGGCTGGGACATCCACATCTACCGCACCGATAAAAAGACGATGGCGGCGCTGGAGCGCGACCCGGACGTGCGGTTCATCCGCCTGTCGCCGGTGGGTAAGATGCCCACGCTGGCCGCTCTCGCTCCCCTGCCCGCCTCCTACTCCGCCACAGAGTTTCCCATCCCGGAAAAAGGGCTGGACGAGCTGGAGCGGGAGCAGCAGGACTGCGCCGAGGGGCTGCGGGAATGTGAGGCGTTCCTGACGCGGGCGGCCCAGCACCTGCCCGACATCCGGGCGCAGCTGCTGAAAACGCAGAACGACGCGGAGTATTCCGCCGTGAGCAACACCTCGCAAGGTCAGGACGGGCTGGTGTGGCTGTCCGGCTATCTGCCGGTGGGCGAGGCGGAGGGCTTCAAAAAGGCCGCCGCACAGGCACACTGGGCGTGGGCTATGGACGACCCCGCCGGGGATGATGAGAAAGTCCCCACGAAGGTACAGTACAACAAGGTCACGAAGCTGATGATCCCGGTGTTCGACATTCTGGGCACAGTACCCGGCTACCGGGAGTACGACATCTCCTTTTGGTTCTTGGGCTTCTTCACATTGTTTTTCGCCATGATCATCGGCGACGCCGGGTACGGCTGTCTGTTCCTGCTGGCGGCATTGGTGCTGACACTGAAGGGCAAGGGCTCGTCCAACGCCGTGCAGCTGCTGTGGGTGCTGTCCGCCGCCACGGTGATATGGGGCGCGCTGACAGGCACGTGGTTCGGTCTTGAACAGGCCATGGATGTACCGCTGCTGAAATCGCTGGTCATCCCCACCTTTGCCAACTACTCGGCGTACTTCGACGTGTCCACCACCACCCAGCAGAACACCATCATGAAGTTCTGCTTCATCCTGGGCACGGTGCAGCTGTCCCTGGCCTGTGTTATGAACATCCGGCGCAAGCTGAAGGAGAAGGACCTGAGCTGGGTGGCTGACCTGGGCTGGCTGGCCGCCATCGACGCGCTATATTTCGTGGTGCTGTATTTGGTCATCGGGCAGCAGGTAAACCTGCTCCCCGTGGCTGGCGTGGTCATCGCCGGATTCCTGCTGGTGGTTTGCTTTGGCGGTATGTCGCCGGACAAGAGCTTCGTGCAGGGGCTGAAGGCGGGCTTGGGCAACGCCTTTACGGTGTTCCTGAACACCATCAGCGCCTTCGGCAACATCATGAGCTACATCCGGCTGTTCGCCGTAGGCATGGCCTCCCTGGCCATCGCCCAGAGCTTCAACGACATGGCCTTCAGCCTGAACGGGCCGCTGGTCATCGCCGCCGTGCTGGTGCTGCTCATCGGACACGGGCTGAACATCGTCATGGGCCTGCTGTCCGTGGTGGTACACGGCGTCCGGCTGAACCTGCTGGAATTTTCCGGGCAGCTGGGCATGGAGTGGGCCGGCATCGCTTACGATCCCTTCAAAAAACGCGATAAGATCAAAAAATAAACGGATAGGAGATCAATTATGAGTACGAGTATTGCTTTTATTGGTATGGCCTGCGCTTTGGGCCTGTCCGCCATGGGTTCTGCGTTCGGTTCGGGCTTTGCCGCTCAGGCCTCCGTGGGCGCGTGGAAGAAGTGCTACGCCAACGGTAAGCCCGCCCCCTTCATCATGGTGGCCTTTTCCGGCGCACCGCTGACCCAGACCATTTACGGCTTCCTGCTGATGAACTTCATCCGCAGCGCCGTGGAGGGCGGCTGTGATGCCATGCTGGCCATGTTCACCGGCATCTTCGCCGGACTGGCCATCGGCCTCAGCGCCTTCTTCCAGGGCAAGGTGGCCGCCGCCTCCGCCGACGCGCTGGGCGAGACCGGCAAGGGCACGGCGAATTTCTTCATCGTCATCGGCATCATCGAAACGGTCGCGCTCTTCACGCTCGTCTTCAGCCTCCTGCTGTTACAGTAAGCGCAAGGAGAAATTTCATAGCGGCACAGCAAGGGAGCCGGAGGATGTCCGGCTCCCTTCTTGCAGCATTTTCTTCACGATACCCTCATTTTCCGCCAAAGGCGCAGGCTTTTTTGTCGAGATCTGCAATGTCCTCCTCCCTTCATTTCATCATTAGCTGAGCGAATGATAAGTATATTAAATCGATTCTTTTCTTATGCCGTTGTATCCCGTATAATACTAAGGCTGGCGTTTTGACGCAAACCGTATCTCTCATAGTACGGAGGAAATATTCAGGAGGCTATTATCATGGCGAATTGTGCGATCGTAGGCATCAACTGGGGCGACGAGGGCAAGGGCCGCATGGTCGACTACCTCACCGACCATTTCGACGTGGTCGTGCGCTATCAGGGCGGCGGCAACGCGGGCCACACCGTCGTGAACGATAAGGGCAAGTTCGCGCTGCACCTGCTGCCCAGCGGCATCTTCCGCGAGGGCGTGGTGAACATTCTCGGCAACGGCGTGGCGCTCGACTGCGAGAACCTGTATAACGAGATCGAGACCCTGCGCGCCGCAGGCGTGGCGATCACGCCGGAGAACCTGAAGGTCAGCGAGCGCGCCTCCCTGCTGCTGCCGTGGCACCGCGAGCTCGACGCGCTGGAGGAAGCGCGCCTCAAGGACAAGAAGTACGGCTCCACCAAGCAGGGCATCGCGCCGTTCTATTCCGACAAGTATCAGAAGAAGACCGTGCTCGCCGGCGAGCTGCTCCACCCCGAGCACCTCAAGGCGCATCTGGCCGACCTGCTCGAGTGGAAGAACCTCACGCTCACCCGCGTCTACGGTGCAAAGGGCTATACCATGGACGAGCTGGCGGCGTGGATCG